>FWWM01000154.1_pt1 | contig 225704 bp, 209 predicted proteins | sample 2228351 | NCBI WGS metagenome assembly FWWM01 (sample SAMEA103939774, study PRJEB20133) | metagenome
AACCTCCTGTCTTTATTGATTTTACAGGTGATATTTTATCACCATTGACAGAGAGTTCAAGCCTTCTGCTAAATTTTTAGCGGACACTACTGATTTAATATAAATAATATATAAGTAAAATTAATTTGAAAAAATTAGTGAATGAGGTTTAGGAATGTTTTATAAAGGCTAAAAGGGCATATAGGGAGGTCAACATGAAGATTAAAAGATTTCTTTTCGCAGTAGCTTTAAGCTTACCTCTGCTTGCCTTTTCAGATTGGGTATCTGCGATTGATAAAAAGAGCTACCAGGAGAACGGTGTTACACAGGACAGGGCCGATTCAGAGGCTCAAAGTGCATCCATAGTTTTAGGTCTGAATCTTGGCAGTTTTTCCCTCGGGGAAGACCCCTGCGCCAGGGAAGCCAAACACATATTCTCACCAAAATCATCAAAATACGGTGACATCAGCCTTGGAAAGTTACCCGGGAAACCTTCGGTGGACCTGGGAAAGTCAGGGAAGGCAATGGAAGGAGAATCTGATGTCTACCCTGAGGAGGAAAAGTGGGAAAATGTCTGCTTGGAAGCTTATGACGAGCAAGGTAACAAATGCGTCGAAGCGAGGGTGAACCCTGATGGAACCACTACTATTAAGAACACCTCAGATAGCCATTGCGTCATTGAGCTCAGGGGATCAAGAAGTGGTACGGTTATTAAATTTGCACCCAACACAGAGGCGACCTTTGGCCTCAAACCTGAGGAAAAAAGCGTGGGCCAAACCATTCTGAATTTCCTTGGAGATGTTAGGAGATGGGCGCGAGACGTCACAGGTCTCGAATCTCAGCCCGAAACTCCCACCAGAACAGCTGTTACAGGCGTAAGAGGCCAGTGTGACCCCTATGGCGTAACTGGCGGTTGCAGGGTGGATAAGGGCTCCGCATGGGTCATCCCTTCCTGGCTGAATCCTATGGATGAGATTCTCGAGGCCGAGAAAAAGGGCCTGGTAGAAAAGCTGGTATGGCAGAGTGTCAATCCCGGTTCCGATTCATCGGCAAACCCACCGGGTGGCCCAACGCCATCCAGGACTTATCCCGCTGAATCTACAAAATCAGGTTTTGGCAAAGAGAAGGAATCGAAAGTTTTCAAAGGTAGTCAGATTATTAATCCTTCCGGAGAAAAAAGTACAGGACATCCTGCCGGTTTTGACTTCTGTGGCAGGCATCTGCCTTCGCCAGAGGAATACGCCCGTATGGGCTTTGACCCTGGCAGGATTACTGACCCTGTTGACAGGAGCTGGAATGGCAGGATTGAACAGGCACAAAATCAAAGAACACTGACATGGTCCAAAACCATGACAGGGTCTGATGGTTCTTCGGTTAAGGTTGAGAGAAGATACCATAACGGTTCGCTCCTTTCCGTGAGCTATCAGTTCTTTAACAGCAAAGGAGAGAAAACCGGATTCATAAATTATGATTCCAGGACAGGCAGGGTAGATGGTCAGAGGTTTAAATAAAAGAGGGAGGGTAGGAGCCATGAAAAAAGGAGTGTATGTATCAATTATATCAGGTTTAACATTGTTTCTTTTTGCTCTTACTGGTTTATCTTTTGCACAGCAGATTAAGCCTATTAAACCCCAGATACCTGCAAAGACCTATTACTGTGCAAAGGTGGAGGATGTCCTTATTAACCCATCTTCTTTTTCAACTGCTGACATGATTTCAGTAGGAGTAAGAGTAAGATTTACAAAACAGACCTATATTCTTGGTGCACCTGGTCAGAAGCTCTGTAACTGTGCCTTTGAGGGACCTTCAGGGGAGCCAGCTAAATTCTGGTCAAAAACGATGTCTCTTAGACTCATCGGAATTAAATACTCTGAAACAGAAACAAATCTCCTTGAATACGGCGGACCTACACCATCCTTTCCACCTCATAGTTATTCGGGCTTTCCGGTTATCGGCTTTACTATAACTGAAGCTGATCTTAGAGAAGGCATTAAAGATGTCTGGGGATGGGCACCAAAGAAAAATCCTTTGAAGGATAACAGGGAGTTTAAGATTTATGTTACCCTTGATGTGAATGGATATATCTTAAAAAGGGACGACGACCCTGATTATCTCAAAAAGGGCTGTTTTCCATCAGGAGATTTTGTAAAGAGCTTCAAGCCTTTATACAAAGTTTCAATACCGAAAGATGGAATAATCAAAAAAGGGTCTAGAGTATATCTTCCTCCAGATAAGTTTTATGTTAAAAGGCTACCACCAATTAAATTTAAACCTTTTACAATTGAAGATTTTAAAGACAGAATTAAACCTGATCAAAAATGGATCTTATTAAAAAACAAACGACAAATTGATATTGAAACATTTCTAAATCAGGTCAACAAGTTAGAAGAAGAGTTAAACAAGTCTGGATATAGTTTGAGAGATGACAAGCCGATAGAAATCAAATTTAAGTATGGAGAAAAAGAGTTGAAAATCCATAAGGAGATGTTATCCAAGGATGTTTTAAAGGAAGTTCACATCCCAAAAACTCATCAAATAACTTGCGAAGGATATTCTGAAGGCAAGTCTGCGGATTCTGGACGGCCCAAAGATTTTGTACCACTTAATTGGGACAAGATCTGGGATGGAAAATTTGGAAACGATGATTTTGGTGTTGCATTTAAGACTGGAATACGCGTCAGCGGAGACGAAAATCGATTAGCTATCAGGCCGTTATTTGACACCCAGATATCCTTTTTTGGTCAAAGTGCAAACCTTCTGAAAATTGAAGATAAGACATGTAGTATTAATGATAACAAAATTTGTCTCGTTGGTACATTGTTGGATCAGGAGGTTTTCAAACAGCGACCAGAGTTCAAATTTCACGGTGATCTGCTTCCCAAACAATGGACAAGTTTTCAATGGTCGATACCTGAATTCTGTTTCGTTCCGACGCCACTTCCAATTGAGATTTGCGGTGAGTTCTGGTTTGAGGGTGAGGCTCATGTGTGGATAGACGGGAAATTTGATGCATTAGATGGTGAGGTATTAGGAAGTATAAGCCCCCAGCTAACAGCTTCTGCCTTTGGAGAACTTGGTGTCAGTTATGAGATAGTTGAAGTAGGAATAGGAGGTAACTTAACTTTAATAGATGATAAAGCAAAACTTAGCGCATCACTCAAACTTGATAATACGCCTGATGGAAGGTATTTTACATTTTCTGCAGAAGGCACAAATAGTGCTAAAATTTTGAGTGGCTCTCTTTATGTTTATGGAGAGATTGATGCTCTACTTTATAGCAAGAAATTCGAGATTGAGCTTTTCAACTTTGATGGATTCAAGTTTGATCAGACTTTATTTTCAATCGAGAGAACGATAGCAGCAGAAAGGGATCATAAGGCATATCTTAAGATAAGTAAAATCAGCGGGATCACTCCCTATACAGCCAGAAATGAAAAACTTGATATTGAACCAATTAGCTATGAGCTTATTGTGGATATTGATGGGAGAACATATACGAAAACCCTGAAAGATTATAATAAGGACGGTATTTATGGAAACGCTTTAGGAGAGTATGATGTCCAAGAATTTGAGATCCCACTTCTATCGTTCAAAAAAGTCCCGATTATCATTGAGGTTATAGAGAGATATAAAATCGGGGCGTTAGAATTGAAAAATACGCTTGACTTTGCGCCAGGAGTTTGGAATAAGGTTGAACTCTGTTATGACCCCGGGACGAGAACATTTAGCGGGACTAAAACAGGCAAGGAAGACGAAGAAATTACGACAGATGGTGATACGAGCTATTGGGGCGAAAGGCACCACGGAATTAGATTTGAGATAGGGCCATTGCATTTAAAGCTAGCTCCAGCTAAAGCAAAATAAAGCCTTATGTTGTTTTTATAACATTTGATACGGTTAAACCGGTTGGAAGGCATCATTTCTCTTCTGTAGAGAGAAGGGTTAAAGGTTTATAGAACAGTCTCTGTCGTCTGTGTCTGAGAATGGCTGGCGGCTAAACAACCATTTAGCTGAAAAAAAACTGGTATATCTCCGGTCTGGGTTATATTCCAGTTCGGAGTTTTTCAAAGCTATTCTGAGCAGGGGCGATTTTTATGGTATAATTTAACACATTAGTTACAGAAGGGAGTATATGAGGATTGTCAAAAAAACTTAAAAGATCAGGCATTAATCACTATAAAGACAGATTGGTATCTCTCGTTGTTTTTGGCTCTGTAGCAAAGGAACCTTAGCGAAGGAATTTTTAGAAATTTTTGATAGAGTTTAAGATAAAGAGATTGAAAATCATAAACACTATCACTGTCCGAAGTGATAACGACGCTTCGATGCTTTCTGATGAAGAAGATTAAAATGGGAATGTTATAATTATCCATGAAGAAGGAAAAGCTTTTCATGAAGGGTAATGAGGTGGTTGCAGAGGCTGCTATTCAGGCAGGCTGTCGTTTTTATGCTGGCTACCCCATTACCCCCCAGAATGAGATACCTGAATACATGTCGAGAAGGATGCCCGACGTTGGAGGGGTATTCATTCAAGCAGAGAGTGAGCTGGCGGCGATAAACATGGTCTATGGTGCCTCTGCCTGTGGGGCAAGGGCAATGACATCATCAAGTAGCCCTGGAATTAGTCTGAAGCAGGAGGGCATATCATACCTTGCAGGGGCCGAGTTACCTGCAGTAATAGTGAATATGCAGAGGGGAGGGCCTGGCCTTGGAAATATATCAGGCAGTCAGGCAGACTATTTTCAGGCTGTCAAGGGCGGAGGTCATGGAGACTACAGGATGATCGTGTTTTCTCCATATAATCACCAGGAGTTATGGGAATTAACCATGCTTGCCTTTGATAAGGCTGACGAATACAGGACGCCTGTCATGCTCCTCGGTGACGGGATTATAGGCCAGATGATGGAGCCCTTCATACCTGTTGAGTATAAAAGGCCTGACCTGCCTGAAAAGGACTGGGCATTAACAGGCTGTAAGGGTCGTAAACCTAATGTCATAAAGTCCCTTTATATGGGAGAGGGTGAGCTGGAGAGGAGAAACTACCTTCTACAGGATAAGTACAGGCGGATTAAAGAGAAAGAGGTTAGATATGCCATCTTCGAGATTGACGATGCTGAACTGGTCATCGTTGCCTGTGGTATTGCTGCAAGGATAGCCTGTTCTGCTGTTATGCGATTGAGGAGGGAGGGCATTAAGGTTGGACTCTTCAGACCCATCACACTCTTCCCATTTCCTGAAAAGGAGCTTTTCAACCTTGCCCTGAGTGGAAAGAGGTTTCTCACGGTCGAGCTCAATGCTGGACAGATGGTAGAGGATGTGAGGCTTTCTGTAAATGGAAAGGCCGATGTCTATTTTTATGGAAGGCCCGGTGGTGCGATAATGACCCCTGATGAGGTGATGGCAGAGGCAAGAAGGTTCCTGACCATCAGATGAACCCTGTAGCTCTCTGGATAACAGGACTGCCAGGAAGTGGTAAAAGCACCATTGCCGAGGAGATAAAGAAAAGTCATCCTGATTTTATTATATTAAGAATGGATGATTTAAGAAGGGTTGTTACACCCGAGCCTACCTACTCAGAGTCAGAGAGGGAGATAGTTTATCGTTGTCTTGTTTATGTTGCCTCTACACTTGTCAGTCATGGTCATGATGTCATAATCGATGCAACAGGTAATATGCGGAGGTGGAGGGACCTTGCAAGGGGCTTGATCAGGAGGTTTGGCGAGGTGTATCTCAAGTGTCCAATCAGTGTATGCATGGAAAGGGAGAGGCTTAGATTAGAGACCCATGGCGCGCCAAAGGATATCTATGAAAAGGGCAGGGCAGGTTGGCCTGTCCCTGGTGTGACAGTCCCTTATGAAGAACCTTTGGAGCCTGAAGTTATGATAGAGACGGATAAACTCTCCCTTTCAGAATCGGTTGGGGTTATTGAGAGATTGATAGCAAGGCTTAAATCTTGACTGTCCCTAAACCGAGGAGATTAAACAGGACAGAGAAACTGTAATCCCTTTCACGCTTTGTTATTGTCGTTGTGATACCCCAGCACTGATGCTGGTAATTTATCTTTGCTACTATGTTTTTCATATTACTTGTTTTTGCATCATACCATACATATCCCTCATAGGAAAGAACCTTCACAGGGCTCCATTTTAAACCGAAGGAATAATAGAGAATATCATTTGTCCTTTTATATCTCTGTCCCATGGTAAGCCAGAGGTCAGATATGTTCAAAGAAAGATCAGAGTTCAGGTCTTCCATCTTTCCTGTGTTAGTATCATATGATAATGCCCCTCTCAAACTGATAAGTCCCCTGAGGGCAGTCTCGATCTGCATCGGTAGAAAGGGCTGACCTGTCCTCTCTGTATCTATGGGCTGAGTAATCCGCAATGTCAAGAATTCTCCTCTTCCAGAAATGAATCTGTTCATTATGGAAAGATTGACGAGCGATGTCTTCTGATAGAGTTCTACAGAGTCGAAGAGAGGGACATCAGAGACAAGGGATGGGATAAAGGTGTAATCTATTGAGGGCTCAATTATATGCGTGAAGTCTGAATATCGCTTTTGCAGTCTTGTCAGTGCTGTAATCGAGTAATCGAGACCTGTCCTGATTTTATCTGAAGAGTTGCTGTTAAGGTGATAAGAGGTTGCCCTTAGGCCAAGGGACTGGGTGATAATAAGTTCACTGCCTGATGAAAGTGTGAACCTTGGATAGATGTCTAACCTTTGCCCCCTTGTGCCTTCCTCTCTCCAGAAATTCGCTGCCAAAGTGGTAATTGTAAATACGATGGGACCGATCTTTTCTGGATACCTGAAATAACCTATCTCTGGTAGCCTTTGCAGTACTGTTGATTGGTCAATGCCTTCCTTGAGATCGATAAGGTATCGGGATTGGACCGTGAGAGAGGAATCTGTGAACCTGTATTTCACCTCGGCAGTTGATTCAAGGAATCTCCCTGTTGTTATGTTGAGATAGGATGCAGGGTCAAAGAAGGCCCTTCTTGCGTTTACATAGGGGTTATATTCTCTATAATAGATAAGGGAGTTTATGTAATTCAGGCTAATGAAGGCTGTTGTATCTCCATCCCTTTTGTCGAATTGACCCTTTATATCCCAGAAATTGCTCCCGAACTTATCATCCTTCAAATGGTACACCCAGTAATTCCCCCTTACACCGTTTTGTTCGATATGTCTGTATTCTATGCCTTCGCCTGTTGCCCTTTTGCCGTATATGTCTAAGGTAATGGTTACATCCCTGTTGTCTGATATTGCCCAGAAGAAGGGCTGCTCGTAGTGAAGCCCTTTTGATTCAACATAACCTATTGATGGTATGAGAAGACCTGTCTTTCTATCTTTAAGAGGGGCAATAAGGTAAGGGGTATAAAGGACGGGAAGATTCTTGATGTTAAAGGTAACATCCTTCGCCCTGATGTTTTCATCAACCAGTATATTAACTTGCCTTCCCTTAAAGCACCATGCTGGTATCGGGGCATCACAGGTGGTAAAGGCTGAATCTTTTAAGACATAGTCCTTTTCAGAGGTCTTTTCGATCTCCTTCGCCTTCACATGGTAGTTTTCCCTCTTATAAAATATCTCTGCATCAATGAGTTTTCCAGTGTTTTTTTCGATGTTAATAAAGGCCTTTGATGCCTTAATCCTCACATCAGGGTCAATGTACAGGACATCTTCTTCTGCAAGAACCTCCGAGGACCTCTCATTATATTTAATCTCATTGGCATTAATGGTGGTTTCATTTCTCAAGATCTTTACATTTCCCTTTGCAGTATAAGTAGATGCCCGTGTGTCATATTCGAGAATATCCGATTCAATAACCATCTCTGCGGCAGTAGCAGAACCACAAAGCAAAAAACAGCAATTAATAGCGAACAGGCAATAGCAGATGGTAAATATCCAGAGTTTGATGGTCCATTTATGATTTCCCATGTCCTATTTCCGATTCTCACTTCCTGATATCTCTTCCCGTAATCTGGAGAGCACGCCTTTTCTGCCCAATTCCTCCAGGGCCTCGCCTATTGTATAAAATGAACCTGTGATTACAATCAATGTGCGTCCTGAGAGTCCCTCGGCTACGGTTATAGCCCTGTTTAGTGAATCTCTCAGGGAATGACATATCTCACCCCTAAACCCCTCTTTTCTTGCTATGCCGAGGAGCAACTCAGGTGTGGCTGCCCTCTTGTAGTCAGGAGCAGTGAATATAGTATGGTAAGAGAGGGGGAGAAGAGGCATGAGGATTCCCCTTATGTCTTTATCAGCCATTATCCCTACTATGAGGATCACCCTTTCGTAATGGGGTTTGTAATAAGCCGTAATCGCCTCTGTTAGAGTAATGGATGCAGATGGATTATGGGCACCATCTATGAGGAGGTCATAGTGTTTATTGGAGGTTTTTATTAGTTCAAGTCTGCCAGGCCATCTTGTATTTGAAAGTCCTCTTCTTATTGCGGACCTGTTCAGATTCATACCGAGGGCTACCTCTACTGCCTTTATTGATAGGCTGGCGTTTTCAAGTTGATGTTTGCCCGAAAGGGGAATAAATAGATTCTTCAAGCTTTCTTTTCCGATAAAGTCGAAAGTTATTCCTTCCATGTCAATTTTTTTCAGTATCGAGTGAAAGTCTTTGCCATATATATTTATATCTGAACCCATCTCTGTAGCCCTGTTTAACAAGACTTCAAGAACATTTTCATTTTGCGAGGACGTAACAAGGGGGACACCCTCTTTTATAATTCCGGCCTTTTCAATAGCTATAGCCCTTAGGGTATTCCCGAGAAAATCCTGATGGTCAAGACCTATCTTTGTTATGACAGAGACAACAGGATTAATTACATTAGTCGCATCAAGCCTTCCTCCCATACCTGTTTCGATGACTGCCCAGTCAACGTTTCTTCTTGAGAAATAAAGAAAGGCCATGACAGTAACAAACTCGAAGAAGGTCGGGCTGAACCCGTGATTGAGCTTGTCAATGGCTGAACGAATCTCCGTGGTTAATTCGATAACCTCACTCTCTTTGATCTCTCTGTTGTTTATCCTTATCCGTTCTGTAAAACTCACAAGGTGAGGTGATGTAAAGAGACCGACTCTGAATCCGTGAGCCTGAAGTATTGAGGCAATCATGGCAGAGGTGGAACCCTTGCCGTTTGTACCTGCCACGTGGATTTTTCTAAAGCTATTATGAGGGTCTCCGTAAAAAGAAAGAAGCCTTATAGTGTTATCAAGACCGAACTTGATACCAAATTTCTGAAGTGCATAGAGATATGAGATGGCATCGGTGTAATTCATCTCTCCGGTAAGAGTTCCTTGAAATCTTTCAGGACAGGGAATTCCTTAGACTCCTTCGGGGCCTCTCTCGAATTGGCCCGTGCCTTATAAATTATATATCTTATACCAAATTCCCTTGCCCTTTTCAATATCTCTTCGGTGTCGTCAATAAAGAGAGTCTTTTCTTTTTCGAACTGTAATTTCTTCTCCGCCCTTTCCCAGAATCGAAGGTCTTCCTTTGGATAAGACATATCAAAGGATGTAATACAGGCATCAAAGTATTTCCCGAGATCTGTTTTTTTCATCTTAAGGTCAAGGACCTTAAAATGGGCATTAGTTACAAGAAAGACCTTTTTTTTGTGTTTTTTTAGTTCTTTCAGGAAATCCTCTACATGTGGGTGAACCTCAATGAGATGCTTTATCTGTTCCTTCAAAGCAGGAATGTCGAGTTTGAGTTCTTTTGACCAGAAGTCAATGTCTGTCCAGTTAAGGGTCCCTTCGTGATGTTTGTATTTTTTTATCAGGATTTCCTTTGCCTTTCCAAAGGTGATGTTGTATCTCTCCGCATATTTTTCAGGTACAAGGTGCTCCCAGAAATAGTCATCGAAGTATTTATCCAGAAGCGTTCCGTCCATATCGAGGAGCACATACTTAATGTCACTACTCCAGAGTGGAATCATTTTTGAGCTCTTCATATCCTGACCCCCATTTTTGATAGGTATGGACTCTCAAAAATAACACCTCAAACAGATTTGCCTCCCTCTAACAAACGCAGGGCTTTTTCATGAAGTCTCATGTTTGCAGACGCTAAAAGAGAGGTGCTTTTTTTCAGACCCAGTTCTATACATTCTACAGGATTGCCATTTACATCTGTAAAAACTCCACCTGCTTCTCTCACAAGTAAATATCCCCCTGCGAAGTCGAAACTCCTTGACGGAGATGGACTGACAAAAACACTGATGGCTCCATGAGCAAGATAGGCAAGGTCAAGGGCTGTAGACCCGAGACATCTCGTCTTAAAAGATTTTGATAGTAAAGGTAATATTCTTGGTATATCCAGGCCTGGTGACTGAGCCTCATATGCTATTAGATAAAATTCATCCTCTTGCTGGACTCTAATCTTTTTGTCATTAAGAAAGGCTCCCTTTTCCTTTTCAGCAAAGAATTCATCTTCGTTTATAAGATTTAAGACATAAGCGGCCTCTATATTACCAATATTGTTTCCATCAGCAATCGCGATGGAGGTGCAAAAAAAGGGAATTCCCGCAACAGCATTTTTACTTCCATCTATGGGGTCTATTAAAACCTTTTTGCCTCCTCCTCTTATATCCATTATCCCGTACTCTTCTGATATGATCGAAAATGGCTCGGAGGATGATTCAAATTCAGAGATTATTATGTCTTCAGCTATCTTATCAACAGGGTAAGTTCTGTCTCCAGCAGCACCCCTGCCAATGGATTGCCGAGAAGAAAGAGATACGGGCATCTCTCTTATATCCTTTAGAACTCGTTCCTTTATTTTTCTAAAAATGTTCAAGTATTTCATTTCCCTTAACAATTTTTAGTTAACTGCACAAGGAGTTTATATCAAAGTATAAGATGTCAATAAGGTTATAATGTATCAATAAGGTTATAATGTAAATGTAAACTTATTTGTTTCTTATAAGGATCTTTGTCGTTCCGTTTTCAATAACCTCCTCATAAATAACAGGAATCTTTTCTCTCTTTATGGTAGATGTGATAAGGTATTTATTTTCTGTCTCTATGATGAATATCAATGTATTGTCTGGTTTAAGTTTTGAGGTCTCTTCCAGTACAACAGATGCTGCACTATTTGGACAGAGTTCCATTCCTCGCAGGTTTACAATTCTTTCTTCTGCCATAACGAATGATATTAGAAAGGAAAAAATTAATATGCCAAAGAGAAAGCTTAGAATAAGTTTCATTTATCCCTCCTTTTCAAAAACTATTAAAAATTATAACACATAAGGCTGTAAATAATTCAAAGACTAAAATGAAGGACTTCAGGTTAATTAATGGAAAGGTTACATTATGAGCGATAAAAGTGTAGGGAGGTTAATTTTTAAAGGTACCCGCCCCTTTTCAAATGGGGCGGGTGTTCCTTGTTTTTATTTTACAGTAACTGTCTTAGTCGTCTCAAAGAAGAGGTATTTACCCTTATTTACAGGCGTTGCCTTATCGTCTCTGTGGTCTCCGCCAGCTGGAAGATACCAGAGTTTTACTGTCACATCCATCTCTTTTGCTTTAACCTCTCTCACCTTCTTACCTTCTTTTTCTAAGTCTTCATAAGGGAACTTAATTTCGAATTTCTCAACTACTTCTTTGCCTGGCTGGAGAGTGGTGTCTGCGATAAATCCTGATTTTCTGAATGGTCCGTAGACCATCTTGTCTCCCCTTCCTTTTGCAGGAGATATTGGTGTGTATATCTTTGACGCATTGAATATCTCTTTTCCATCCTTTGTCTTAGCGGTCACATCCAGGACCAGCCTGTTTGGAGATGGTCAGCCATCTGGAATTCTGTGTCCTGCGTTGCTTGTCATCTTTACAGTGATGAAAGCGGTTGGGACCGAATCTCCTGCCTTTGGAAGGAAATAGAATCCTTTTGCCTCGACATCAACATTCACGGCATGTCTTGCCTGGTCAGGGTCTCTGTACGCAGGCATGAAGTGACCTTTTTTATTTTCTATCATGTGGCATTCCTGGCATGTCTTTGAACCGCCAGAAGGTATGTAGGAATGGAGGTAACTGCCATAAAGTGTCGCACACTGTGTTGGCTCTGTAAGGTCAAAGTTTGGACCGAGTCCATGGCACTGACCACAGAGTATGGACTCCTTTATTATCGGGCTCTTCTTAAGTGTCTTGAACTTTGCATCTGCATGAGCACCTTCCTTGTTGCCATAGATGACATTAGGCTCAGGTTCACCATCTGTCCATTTATGGATCAGGGCTTTCTTATTGTGACATATGAGACAGTTGATGCCGAGTTTTTTTGAGTTTAGCCTGTGCTGCCTCATCCCCCTGAGCACCCTCTATCGCAGCCTCAGCAATCTCCTGGGCAACCTTATCAGTTGCATCCTTGATCTGTGGAAGGTGGCATTTTAGGCATGAGAGCATGTGTTCAACCTTGATATCGTTTACAGACTTTGCGCCTGAATGTGTCCATTCCTTCAGTATGCCATCCTTTACTGTACTTGCTATGGTTGCCATTGTCCTTGGAGACCCAATAAGGGAGATGGCATGATATGATTTCTCCCACTCCTCATAAATCTTTTGATGGCAGTTTTTACAGGATGATACGTCGTACATCTTTGCGAGCTCATCAATACTATTGGCTTTTTCAGCAGCATTGAGAGTAAATGGGAAAATACATACTGTGAGAACCAGTAATAAAACTAGTAACCTCATTACACTTCCTCCTTTCTTTTTTTGTTAGTAATGAACCGATACCTTTTCAAATTTTTGTTATCACCCCCTCTCAAAATCTTCAGAAGGACCTTACATTAAGCATAGAGGTACAGGGCAAGAACATATTAAAGAGTTAACATTGCCTTCTTCTGAAGATTGATTATTTAGAAATTGCGAAACTTTTTTATTTTTACTCAACTGAATAAGAACATAAAGCAAAGGCAAGATTAAAACTATAGAAAGAAACAACATAAGATAAAAATAGCATAGATTATATCTATAGTCAAGTCTCATTAAACCCGTATCCAGTAAAACAGCACATGAATCTTCTCTCGATAAGATATTTTAGAGACAAAAGGGTTTAAGATGACCAAATAAAGAATTAACTCATATATAACAAAAATGCCCTTGCAAATCTTAAAAAAAGCCATGCCATTCCGAAATGTCCTTACGGATTATGGAAAAAACTACAATTATTTTAGGTGTTTCGATTATAATACACATTATGTATGTTTGAAGAAATTCCTTGAAAATAACAGAATTTTTCTAGGATGGTATAGTATTGGCTAACTGAATAAATTTTATCACATAAAAAAGGTGAAAAAGATCTGAAAGCAAGATTATATAAAATTGTTATCTGGCCAAGGTGCCTTTCACTTAATAACATGCAAATTTAAAGAAAGGAGTTCAAAATGATGAATATGTCTGTGGTCTCGCCGTTTAAACATACTTCTGAAAGCAGGTTCAGATTTCGGTGTCATAAAGATATCCCGTGTTTCACGAGGTGTTGCAGTAATATTGATATAATGCTAACTCCTTATGACATAATTGTAATGAAGAAAAGGCTTGGTATTACTTCAGAAGAGTTTCTTGCTCAGTATACCTATGTTGAGGCTGATCAGAAGGCATTGTATCCCTTTGTTTTTCTCAGGATGCACAATGATGACATAAGGGCCTGCCCCTTTGTCACGCCTGAGGGATGCACCATCTATGAGGACAGACCCGCAAATTGCAGGTACTATCCCATAGGTCAGGGGACCCTCAAAAAGAGCCTGAATGACAATATCGTTGATGAGGAATTCTATTTCTTTGTGAAGGAGGAACACTGTAAGGGTTTTGAGGAGTCGGCGGAGTGGGACATTGAGTCATGGAGGAAAGATCAGGGCGTTAATATATATGATGAGATGAACAGAGAGTGGAAGCGGATACTGCTCAGTCGTGGTATCCCGGGACAGCGCATGGACGAGAAAAAGCAGGCGATGTTCTACATGGCCTGCTATGATATGGATCGGTTCAGGAGGTTTGTTTTTGAAAGTGGATTCCTCGAGAAATTTGAGGTTGAAGGTTTTGTAGTAGAGCAGATCAGAGAGGATGATATTGAACTTATGAATTTCGGGTTCAGACTTGTCAAATACATATTGATGCTTGAGGAAACGCTAAAGCTCAGGACTTAAGGTTAAGGGTTTTTCTCAGCCACTCCTTAATCTCCTCTGTTATCGCGTACATGCCGTTTACGGGAGGATGTACAGGATTTGCAATAGCCCTGTTGAGCATTTCTTCGGGTATCTCCTCTATTATCCCTATGGTCTTAACAGTATTTATTCTGCTGACTCTGAGGAGCATCAGGGCTGGCCTTTCACCTGCTGTCTCGATGTAAAAGACACAACCGCTGAGGTCTCTCTTCTTGATCTTACCCTTTTCATCAAAAATCGGCTCCATGATCATCTGGGGGGTAACATCAAACCTTATCCGTGAAATAAGATCAGTTCTTTTTTTAATTTGCTCAAGTCGCTGAAGGTCAAAAATATTTATTTCCTCTTCCATATTGCTATCCAATTCTGTCAAGTGTCAAAGTTTTGCATTCTGTCTCCTCTCAGGTACGGTCCTGTGAGGTATCTTACCCTCGTTCCATTCCTTTGATACGTAAAGATAACAATAGCAGCTTCCAAATTCTCTTATATCGTCATCTCTATATCTACAGGGACAGATTATATCCTCATCAAGATTCTGCCTTCCCGTTGCAAGTCTGCACGGACAGGAGCGATAACCATATCGTTCTTCATTTTTCAGTAGCCCTTTAATAATATCAAGGACGAGCTCTCTATCATTATTCAATTCAATACCCTGACTGCGGACATAATTCTTCAATATATCGTACAGTTTTTCTGGAGTCATAAGCGATAGTCAGTCCTTGAGTCTTTTTTCAAGCCTCTCAATGTCATAACCCACAATGACATCCGAGATTACGACTGTTGGATAACTGCCCTGGGGGTTATATTTTTTCAGTTCCTTAGTAGCAAGCCATTGCTCACCTGAATCAAGGGTGTCAACTTCAATACACTGATAACTCACATTTTTTTCATCGAGCAGCTTTTTTACCTTCTTGCATACCGGACATGTGCTGAGGGAGTAGAGTGTGATAAACCTCATGCTCAGTGTATCTGGTCCAGGCCATTCGTTGATGTATTTATTACATCCTCAATTATTTCAATATTGGCCTTTAATAGTCTTTCCATTGATACACCTAATTTTTTTGATAGATCAAATAGAGAGATACCCTTGCCATAGTGGGATTCAGCTATCTCAATTTTCAGAGCATCGTCTATTATGAGCCTTCTTAGCTCTTCATCCTTTACATCAATAAACTCGCAGGCGAGATCAAATTTTACTCCATTACCTATGTTTGACCTTATCAACTCAATGGACTTAATGTAAATCTCGTCTTCGTTGTCACTGTAATTTTTATATATTATATCTGACATTTGTTTTATTATAACATAAAATCGGTCAGTAGACTTCAAGAATGAATTTATTAAAATATTTTATACTTAAACAACGCTGCACTGTTGAAGAACTTTGATTAAAAGTCTTAAAATTTAAAATGACTGATAATTTAATACCCATCTGTGGCTGGTGTAAAAAAATAAGGACGGGCGAGGGTGCCTGGGAAGAGATAGAGATATACCTTACCAGATCAGGGTTCGGAGAATTTACCCATTCCATGTGTCCTCTTTGTGCTGAAAAAATCTTTACCAAGAGGGTATATCTCGAGAGTTACCAGAGCATATGCAGGGCTATAAGCTCAAGTATTACATTGAAGGATGTTTTGAATCTTATTGTAACCAATGTTGTTAAGGTTATGAATGTTAAAGCCAGTTCTCTGAGACTCCTTGATAAAGAGACAAACCGACTCGAACTTGTTGCCTATCATGGTTTAAGCGAAAGATATGCCAATAAAGGGCCTGTTGAATTCGATGGAAGCATCAGGGATGCCCTTGCTGGTAAGTCTGTATCTATCTATGACATAACAGAGGATGAAAATGCCAGATACAGAAATGAGGCAATTGAAGAAGGTATAAGAAGCATTCTCTCGATTCCCTTACGCTCTGGAAAGGAAGTAATAGGGGTCCTGAGGATGTACACAGCAGAGCCAGTCGAATATTCAGCGGAGGATATGAAATTTGTTTCGGCCATTGCCGAACAGGCAGCTATTGCTATTGTTAATGCCAGGACCTTTGAGAAGGCTATCAGGAAGGAAAAGGAGTATCTGAGAGTTTATCAACAGGTAACTAAAATGATAAGCTCTTCTCTGAATCCTGAGGAGGTTCTTAATATGATAGTAAGGATACTGCCACAGGTCATGGACCTGAAGGCAGCAACAATTAGACTCCTCGATGAGACAGGCACAAGGCTCGACCTGGTAGCTGCCTATGGTCTAAGCGAGAAGTATCTCAGCAGGGGACCCGTGGATATGGAATTAAATATCAGGGAGGCCCTCCAGGAAAAACCTGTGGCAATATACGATGTCACGACAGATCCCAGGGTTTATTATAGAAAAGAGGCGGAGGAAGAAGGAATTAAAAGCATGTTGACGCTGCCGATTGTAGCCCGAAATAAGGTCATCGGCATCCTGAGATTACTTACAGACAGACCGAGGCAGTTCAGCCAGCAGGATGTAGATTTTGCAGCATCTCTCGCTGAACAATGTGGAACGGCTATAGATAATGCTCGCATGTATGAAAGAAAATACAGGGAAACGGTTTATTTAAATGCACTTCTGGAGATCTCAAAGGCAATTAGTTCTACCCTGACTATTCAGGATATATTAGATCTTATAGTAAGGAAAATCGTAGAAACAATGCAGGCTGATGCAGTTACAATAAGATTACTTGATCCTGATAAAAAGAGGCTTGAACTGGTTTCATCTTATGGACTCAGCGATAGGTACCTAAACAAAGGACCTGTTGATGCAGAAAAGAGTGTTTCAGAGGCATTAAAGGGTTTCCCTGTCTCAATATACGATGTTCCCAATGATCCGAGGATTGTTTACAGGGAGGAGGCAAAACAGGAAGGCATTTGCAGTATGCTTGTGATCCCTATGATTTTTAGGAATGAGGTTATAGGTGTAGTAAGGGTTCTTACTAAAAGACACAGGATGTTTAATGAAGAGGAGATAGAGTTTGCTACTGCCCTTTCTGAGCAGGCTGCAATAACAATTGAATATGCAAGAGTACTTGCGAGTTGATTTATGGGGATAAGAGTTGTCTGTGCAGGTACCTTTGACCACCTCCATCCCGGGCATATAAACTTTCTTCAGCAAGCTGCTAAACTTGGCGATGAACTTATAGTAATTGTGGCGAGAGATGAAACGGTGGAAAGGATAAAGGGCAGGAAGCCTGACCATGATGAGGATTGCCGGAGGCTCGGGGTTGAGGGGACCGGTATAGCCGATGCTGTTATACTTGGTTATCAGAATAAGGACATCTTTGCCATTCTCAAGGATTTATCTCCTGATGTTGTTGCACTTGGCTATGACCAGAGGGTCTCAGAGGACGAGATAAGGGATAGGTTGCCGAGATGCAAAGTTGTAAGACTCAAACCTTTTCGTCCTGAAAGATTCAAGTCTTCCTATTACAGGGAAGCAGGATAAGCCACATCTGTTTAGTATAGAATTCATCGTGCCTGAAGACCTCATAAATACAGGCTAAAATGGTGTAATTAAGCAGGAAATAAAAATCAGGAGAGGCACGAAGTATGATATTGGATTTTTAACTTCTCTTTTCCATTTTGTACTCGTATTCAGCCTCGAATATTCTGGACACTTAAGGATATTTCGATATTCAAAAAGGAAGTCTTCAGAGGATAGGTATTTTAGGTCTTATTTTTTATCTCCTTTGCGGGGATTCCCTGTGGATACAGATAAATTCCATCTTTTTCAATTCTCCAGAGTCTTCCACAGTTTATACAGGCATACATTTCGGAAAAGTATCTTCTCGGTCTTTTTCCATTTACTGCATGCTCGGGATTTTTCGGGTAGTCATATTTTTTCGCGCTGAAAAGAAAACCTTCACACCTTGGACACCGAAATGAAAAATCATACTTGGTGTTTTGCTGCATAAATACCTCTATAATGTGTTAGAAGCCTAAGCTTCTTTGATTTTTTGTCAAAGAACAAATTTCGATTTTTAAATTTAACCTATCGCATGCATTATATGCAAAAAAAGAAACATTTCTAAAATATTTCTTTTTCTGAACATCATGTTTCGGTCAAATCAGTGTAGTGGCGGAGCAGTAGCACTCCCGTGAACCTTCATCAAAAAAAGGAGGGGAAGCATGAGGATCATAAGGATGGCTGTTATAAAGAAGGCATCATTGAATGAAAGCATGGATGCCTGTCTCATCAATTCCCTGTAAATTATAGATTGTCCTGCATATTGTGAGACACCCTCGGGTATGCCTCTGAGACTCAGGATATCAGGTATGGTCTGGGATGCCCTATCGAAAAAAGGATTGTAAGGATTAAGATGCTCCACGAGTCTCATGTGATGGAACTGAGACCGCCTTGAAAGCACTGTCGTGACAAAGGCAACACCAAAACTCCCTCCTATGTTCCTGAGAAGATTATAGATTCCTGTTGCATTCTGTATATCCTCCTTCTTTATACCCGACATCGTGATCGTTGTCAGGGGAATGAATAGAAATCCCATTCCGACTCCAAGGAGTATCCTTGGCATTATAACTGTCCAGAAATCTGCATAGAGATTGAATCGAGACATGAGGTGGGTTGAGAACGCACATACAATTATTCCGAAAAGGAGTATAAACTTTGGATTTGTTTTATGGACAAGCCTTCCCGCAAGGGGAAGGCTCAACATAGTTGCAATGCCACCCGGTCCGAGGACAAGACCTGCAAGGGTGGCTGTATAACCCATAAGTGTCTGAAGGTATATGGGAAGAAGAACTATACTTGCAAATAGATTAAAGAAGGCAAAGAACATCACGACATTCCCGGTACTGAATGAGATATCCCTGAAGACCCTGAGATTAACTACTGGATGTTCCGCAAATATCTCATTAATAATAAAGAGTAAAAGAGAGATTACCGATACCACAGCAAGGGTTACTATAAATCCGGATTCAAACCAGTTCTCCTCATGTCCCTTATCAAGTATTATCTGGAGTGAGCCAAGCCCGATTGCGAGGAGTATAATCCCCGTGTAATCTATCTTCATCTTTATCCCCTTCATATAGGGAGGGTCGAATATAAAGAGCATTGTCATGATTATTGATACCACACCTATCGGTATATTTATATAAAATATCCAGTGCCATGACCAGTTATCAGTTATCCATCCTCCAAGTAATGGACCTATAATCGGACCGAACATGATTCCCATACCGAAAAGTGCCATTGCTGTGCCGTGCTGGTGGGGAGGAAATGTCTCAAGGAGAATAGACTGTGAGATTGGCTGTAGCGCACCACCACCAATCCCCTGAAGAACCCTGAAGAATATGATGCTCGACATACTCCAGGCAGAACCACAGAAGAATGAACTCACGGTAAACAGTGCTATCGAGAATATGAGATACCTTTTTCTTCCAAAGAGTCTGCTCAACCAGCCTGACATAGGTATGATGATGGCATTTGAGACAAGATACGATGTTATTGCCCATGTTGACTCAGTAACACCTGCAGAGAGACTTCCCCTTATATGACCGAGTGATACATTCACAATAGATGTATCTATGATCTCGATCAATGTGGGAAGCATTACTGTAAGGGCTACAATATATTTATTGACTCCCATATTGCTTTATTCTTTAATCTTTACCCACCAGTATAGTTGTGACTGCTGACATACCAACACGGAGAACATGTTCCTTATCCTCAACCTTTTCGAGAACTATCTTCACCGGTATCCTCTGGACAACCTTCACCCAGTTTCCTGTTGCATTCTCAGGCGGAAAGAGGGAAAAGACCGCTCCTGTGCCTGACATAATACTATCTACCTTTCCCCGAAAGACCTTTCCAGGATATGCATCGACCTTTATCTTAACCCTCTGACCCGGTCTAACCTTTTCGAGTTGTGTCTCTTTATAGTTTGCTACTATCCATATATCGTTTAGAGGAACAACTGCCATAAGGGGCTGTCCTGCCCTTATCTGGTTTCCTGGTTCTACAGATTTCTTTGTTACAAAGCCATCTGCGGGAGCGTGTATCTTTGTATAGCTATAACTGAGTTCTGCCTCCTTTAATAAAGACTCCTTCTGTTTTATTGCTGACAGTTGAGTTAGGTTAGCAGCCTCTACCTGTCTTACAACCGCCTTCTGTGATTCAAGGGACTTCTCGGTCCTTTTAAGTTGCTCTTTTGCGGACCTGAGTTGTGCGACAGCTACCTTATAAGCCGTCTCTGTCTTTTCATATCTTTCCCTTGGTATTACCTCTTCACGGTAAAGTTTCTCTGCCCTGTGCAGTTCCCTTTCCGCCTGCCTGAGCTGGGCTTCATACAGTTCGACATTTGCCTTTGAAGCCTCGATAGCAGCTAATAATTCCGACAGCTGTTTCTTTGATATCTCTATCTTTTCTTTTATCTCTGTTAACTTGTACCTTTCTGCGTCGAGACCTGAGCGAGCCTCCTTTACCCTAACCTCATAATCAGCAGGGTCTAACTCTATCAGTAGGTCTCCTTTTTTTACATGCTGATTGTCCATCACGTATACGGTTTTTACAGTTCCGTTTATCTTTGATGCCACGGTGTGAATCCTGCCATCTACATAGGCATTATCGGTAGTAATATGACGTGCCCTGTAGTCGAGATAGAGATATAGAAATATAGCACTGATGATAACTATTAGAGAAAAGATGATTATGCCTATCTTTTTCCTTCTATTGTTTACATTCTTCGGCGTTTCTTCCACCATTTTGTCTCCTACGCCACCTTTCTATCAACAGAGAAGAGACCTCCACCCTTAATCAGTAAGGCCAGGGCAATACCAACAACGAGTATATGAAATTCAAAGCCTTCGCCTTTCTGCTGACCGAACCAATTCATGAAAAAGCCATTCTGGAAGTGATTCATGTAGGCACATATAGCCATTGAAGCACCAATGCCAAGGGCAGAAAATCTCGTGAAGAATCCCAGTATAAGCCCGATTGAGCCAAAGACCTCAATGAATATCAGGACAAGGGTGAGTGGAGGCGGGAAATGCATCTTATCAGCGAATACCTCTATTGTCTTTAACAGGCCTGAACCGCCGAACCAGCCAAAGGCCTTCTGTGCACCGTGGGGGAATATGACGATGCCGAGGGCGAGCCTGAGGAAAAGCTGAGCGATGCTATCATCAGTGCCAAAGATGAGTCTCTTCAGTCTCTTCATATGAAATCCTCCTTAATACCATAAGATTGAAAGTTTAGCTTTCAAAATCCATACCCTGACAGACAGGATTGTTAGTAAATACTAACATAAGTATTTATCGAAAAATCAACAGGGCTAAAATAAAAGAGAGAGAGCGGAGGCTCTCTCTCTTTTCAGGAGGGTCAGGAAGAGTGTTAAAAGGTGTAAACAGTCTTCAGATAGACAATGTTTGCCTTATAGGATTCGTCAGTATATGCACCAGTGAGGTATGTATTTGGAGGTGTGCCGACGATGTTTGTGTAACCATCAAACTGGGCATCATTGTATGTGTACTTCTCATAAAGGTAGCCCACCACGAATTTGAGATTCTTGGTGTAGTTGTATTTGACCTTTGCAGAAAAGGATCGGAGCTTGTAGTCATCATAGGAGCCTATATCAATGGAATCCTGTGTAAGTGTACCTGTCAGTATTTGTGATGTGTAGTCGGCATTACCGTTAGACTTCTGGAAGTCATACTGCAGAGCAAGGCTCAGCTTGTTTGGCAGGAGGGATACCTCCAGACCGGCACCGTAGGCTATATTCTTATCTTTCAGATTCACAAACCAGTTGTAACTGTTGTTGACAGGAGGTGTATTAGGATCGAAAGAGTATGTGCCTGCTGGGTTTATATATCTTGCTGTCTGGTCTGTCTTTACCTCTTCATAATCAACATAACCGTAGATCTTCACCGGCTTCATTTCATAAACTGCATCGAGGATGTATTCATTTCTCCTGTTCTTTTTCATGCCAAGGACGGTCTCATCGTACTTGTCCTTTTTGTAAGCATATTCAGCTGTTATGTCAAGTGTATTAAGGGGTGACAGATCGATCGACACCTTCACCAAATCCTGCTTCTTTGCCGTGGCATCGAATCTCCTTACAAAGTTCTCTATATATTTTGGATCGGTAGGGGGAACTCCTGGGGACTCAAACTCGCTATCCCTTTCAAGTCTCTGATATCTGACCCTTCCACCTATGAAGTCGAAAGGTGTGTATTTGATCTGAACGAAGTATGTGTTGTCCCTGGTCTCTGGGATATCCTCCCGTTCCCTTTTTATCTTCAGATAGTCGTATCCAACTATTGCCTTAAGGTCCTTTATGAATTTGTAACCAATCTCAATACCAGCGTTGTTTTTCTTATATTCGAAGAGATGATTCGTTACGGATGTTGTACCAGATGTGTAAGTGATCTCATCAGACTTATTATCCTTATTCAGATATTTGTAATACACCTTTGTATTGAGAGACTTGAGCGGACTTGATGTTAGTGTGGCAGCAAGATTCTTATAGACAATTTCACCATTAAAGGTATCGTCATTGAGGCCAAGTGTTGTCAGTGTGTAAGAAGGTCCTGAAGGTCCAATGGTGGAAACCCAGATAGTATCCAGCAGGGAGATGTTAGAGGTAAGCTTTGATGTGCTGGCATTAACAGAGAATGTGCTGTCCAATGGCAGCTTAACAGATCCGATAAATTTAAGTTTGTAGTACTTATTATCAGGCGGCAGAGAGATTGTCTCCACGAGATCCCTGTCTACCACATAGGGGTTCCTGAAGTTTAACCATTCATAATTGTTATCGAACTCGCTGTACTGACCGGAGAGAGACATAAAGAGTTGTTTTGTTCTGTATCCTAACTCAATCCCTGCATTGTTCGTGACATTATCTATCGGGGCTGGCATCTCTGTTTGGTTACCAAAGGGCGAGCCGCTTGTTGCCCCTGTCCTGAAAACCCCACTTGGTGCACCTATTGGATACAGCCCATCTCTGCTCAGCTTGTTTGCAGTGATGGTTATATAAAATGGGGAATTAAAGGTCAAGTCAATCGTTGCTCCAAGGTCCTTTCGCTTGATCTTGTAATCAAAGGTGTTCCAGTAGGTTGGTGCAGGGATTGCGGGAAAGGTTGGGCTCAGATAGGCGAAGGTTAGATTATCTGAGCCGATGCCTGAGTAGAAGGTTCTTGCATTGAATGAGTAATTATGGGGTATCTCGTTGTAGTAGAGATTGACCTTGAAGAGACCCCATTTTCCACCGGTAAGACTGTAATACTGGTCATCCTGACCAATGTTTTTCCCCTTAGTCGTGATAAAGAAATTTCCCGAGTCATAATTGAGGTAGACATTACCAAAGGCTCCATCATCGAGGTCTCTATACTGAAGGAATCTTGCGCTGTCAGGATCTATATCGGAAGACCTGATTCCAAGAGAAATGCTACCCGATACATTCCCCTCCTCAGCAAAGGTATTTGAAGCTAATAACAATATGGTCAAGGTCATGAAAAATAATAATCCGTTTTTCATCTTCTACCTCCTATCTCACAAAGAACTTACCAGAGTTATAGCCTGATGCAGGATTAGCAGGAGCATTGCTTCCGTGTATCGCATTATGACAGTTGATACAGGACCTTGCAAAAAATCTGTTAGAAGGAGACGAACCAGTCAATCCTGTTTCGCTGCCATATCTGGTGCCAGGATGTCTCTGCCAATCATGACAGGCCTGACAGAGATTCGGTATCTTTTCTGTCATAAGCTTTCCATGTGTGCTCCCATGAGGTGTGTGGCAGTTGATGCAGTTTTCCTCAACAGGGGGATGTTCCCATACATAGGGACCCCTCTTTTCAGAGTGACAGGAATAGCACAGTTCATTTACCGAGTCTGCCTTTATCATGGACGGCCCTGTTGAACCGTGTGGGTTGTGGCAGTTATAGCACTTTACCTTACCTTCCACTATGGGGTGATGAGAGCGCTTATTTATCTGAGCCTTTATATCCCTATGACAGGAAACACAAGTTGTGTATTGTATCCCATCTGGGGCCTTCTTATGTATAGAGTGGCAGTCTGTGCAGGCAACATCATTTTTCTTGTGTTTTGTGGTGTCCCAGTAGATGAGGAGTTTGCTATTTTCATGACAACCCAAACAGACTGCTGATTTTTCTGAGGCAGTCATCTGTTTACCGAAATTCTTTATGCCACCGACTCCTTTCCCCCCGCCTTTCTCTGCATGGGCAGCCCCCGGACCATGACAGGTCTCGCAGGCATTAACATTCGCTGGTGAGCCAGCCACTGCCTTTTTCCCGTGGGCTTGCCTGGAGATAGAATCAAATTTATCCTCGTGGCAACCCTTACAGGTATCCACCCCGGCATAGCCGGCCTGTCCCTCTACGCTTCGCTGTAAAAAAGAAGCAAATACAAATATTAGCAGCACCATGCCGAATATAATGATGCTCCTTTTCATACTACCTCCTTTTAATTAGATTATAGATTCAGGATTTTTTGAAACCTTAAATAAACTAATATCACCCCCCCTTTTCATTTAAGCATTTGGATGCCTTTAGCAGGGTAGCTTATCTCTTAATTTATTTAAAATTATACAGAAATAAGTGGGGATTTCAAGAGAAATTATATTAACAGTGTTCGGGGTTTTGTGAGGTAATCTTCACATATCTTTCCTGAATCGTTCGCATAGCATCTTGAGGAATTGAATAGCCTCCTCACCCGTCCATGTAAGATGATAAGCCCTCTCCCTGTCCTGTGAAACTATGCCGGTTCCCTTAAGTATCCTGAGGTGAAAGGAAACCTTTGTATGGTCATCGATGCTGAGCCTCCTCGCTATATCAAGGAGATGCATTCTTTGTTCCGCATGGAGCAGCTTGATAATCTCTCTTTTTGTAGGGTTGGATATAGTCTTTAAGATGCAATCTATATCGACTTTGTCAGCGGTACTATCAAACCTTGCCTCTTCGAGGGTGCGTTTTGCAACGGTCAATATATCTGATGGCCTGAAAGGCTTGGGAATGAAGTTGTCAGCCCCCTTTTTTATAGCATTTACTGCAACCTCAATAGTTCCAAAGGCTGAAATCATTATTATCTTTGTCTTCGGTGTTTTTTTCCTGATCCATGAGAGGATATCAAGCCCGTCTGCATCAGGCAGGACAAGGTCTATGATGACAAGGTCGTAAGATACTGAGGAAACCCTATCCATTGCCTCTGAGCCTTTATCAGTTTCATCAACGATAAAGGATTCCTTTTTAAAGATTTCTCTCAACACATCTCTAACAGAAATGTCATCCTCAACGATGAGCAGTCTCTTCATAATGACCTCTCCCCATTACCTTCTCAAGACCTGCTATGGCAATCCTGTAATCTGTAATGGCCTGTATATAAGAGGCCTGGGCATTTATGTAGGATGTCTCTGCATCTGTTACCTCAATGGGGCTACCAACACCTGCCTCGTATCTACCCCTGGCGATTTCAAGGTTTTCTATTGCCTGTCTTACTGCAAGTTCAGCAGTTGGTATCCTCTCCTCAGCCTCTATAAGAGCGAGATAGGCCTGCTGGACTTCAAGGTATATCCTCTGTCTCAGCGCCTCTTCATTTGCCCTTGCAACATTCAGGTTTGCCTCTGCCTCGGCTATCTGATATCTTGTTAGATAACCGTTGAATACTGGAACCGTGAGTGTTGCACCAAGATTCCATTGCCTCTCAAGGGGGAAGTTTCCTGCCCAGCCATAGTTAAGGGTACCCGAGAGGGTAGGGTTGTAATTCTTCCTGGCAAGCTCAACAGAGTGCTCTGCTGCCTTTCTTCTTAATAAGACAGATTTAAGGTCAGGTCTCTTTTCAAGGGCAATGGATAATGCCTTATCGAGGGTTATTTCATATCTTTTCAGTTGTGGTTCAGGTATGCCACCGCCGGATAAATCAATGGGTAGTGGAAGGTCGTCTTCTATCTCATACTCCACCGCCTCAGAAATCCCCATGCTGTTGTTGAGGTTTGCCATGGCAATCTTCACAGCATTGTCGCTTTTTATGAGATTTAACCTTGCATTGCTGAGGTTTACCTCTGCATTGGTGACATCGTATCTTGGCCTTATGCCTGTTTCATAAAATCCCTTTGCCTGAACGAGATGTGCCTCGTATTGTCTGACTACCTCATATGCCACATCCCTGAGCCTCTTTGCTTTAATGAGATTATAATAGGATTGGGTAACATTAAAGATAATATTGAGGATAACATTATCGTATTCTGCCTGAGTAGTCTCAAGATTAAATCTTTCACGTCTTACGCCTGTCTCTGTCCTTCCAAAGTCATAAATGTTCTGTCTCAGTGAGAGGCTGCCTGAATACTGGTCAGAGGTGTCTCTGAAATGGCTTCTGCTATAGCTTGAAATAATTTCTAACTGGGGATAATAATTTGATTTTACCTGACCAACCCTGCTTTCTGCAGCGAGTTTCCCCTCAATAGCAGCAGTTATTTCGGGATGCCTTTTAAGGGCAATCTCAATACATCTCTTCAGCGAAAGGAGTTCACCTTTTTTTATCTCTGTATCATTGGCTATGGCTGTTAAAGGTTTGCCTACAAAAAACAGTATGACAAAAGATATTATTACAGATACCGTAATAACCCTTGTGCTATTCATACCTCAATGCCTCTATAGGATCAAGTAATGATGCCTTGTGGGCAGGATAGTAACCAAAGAAGAGACCAACGAGTCCGGAGAAGCTGAAGGAGAGGAGAATCGCAAAAGGGGATACCGTGACAGGCCATCCTGCCATGCTTGATATGAGCTTAGAACTGGCAATGCCAGCAACGATCCCTATTATGCCCCCTGAAAGAGAGAGTATGAGTGCCTCGATTATAAACTGAAGCCTTATATCCCATGTCTTTGCACCTACTGCCATCCTTATCCCTATCTCCCTTGTCCTCTCTGTTACTGACACTAGCATGATATTCATGATCCCGATACCTCCAACTATTAGTGACACCGATGCTATTGCCCCAAGAAGAATGGTCATAACTGCTGTTGACTGTTCCTGGACCTGCATCATCTGGGTCAGGTTTCTAACTGTAAAATCATCCTCCTGTCTCGGTCCTATCCTGTGCCTCTGCTTGAGCAGCTCTGTTATTTCTCTCACAGCAGAGTTCATTAGATCAGGTCCCTTTGCCTTAACCATTATTATCCTTACCATTCCAGGGAAGGTCGTTCCGAATATCTTCTTCTGAGCAGTTGTAACAGGGATGTAAATAACATCGTCCTGATCCTGTCCTGTTGGAGACTGACCTTTTCTCTCAAGGAGACCAATAACCGTAAAGGGCACATTCTTTATCCTGATGACATGTCCTACAGGGTCTGCATCTCCAAAGAGATTCTCCACAACGGTCTGGCCAAGGAGACATACCTTTGTGGCCCCCCTTATATCGTCTTCAGTAAAGTTCCTTCCAGATGCAAGGGACCAGTCCCTTACAGAGAGCATCTCCGGGGTTGTCCCTATGACACCAGTGGACCAGTTCATGGTGCCATAAATGACCTGGGCAATACCATTCAGGACAGGTGCAGCATACTGGACAGAAGGGCATTCGCGCCTGATCGCCTCCACATCAGCCATTGATAGGGTAGGCTGTGTCCCTGCCCCCATTCTTACGCCTCCTGCAGTGGTTGTCCCTGGCAGGATCATAATGAGATTGCTTCCTATACTTGATATCTGAGCAGAAATCCTGTTTTTTGCCCCTGTTCCAACAGCAAGCATCGCAATGACAGCACCAACGCCGATTATTATACCGAGCATGGTAAGAAAGGAACGCATCTTGTTTGCCCTTAATGACCTCAGGGATATACGAATCGTTGATGAAAGCACGATCATGTTATCCTCTCATCGTTAATGATCATGCCGTCAAGAAACCTTATGATCCGTCTGCTATACCTTGCAATGTCAGGTTCATGGGTCACAATTATCACGGTAATCCCTGACCCCTCATTTAATCTCGTAAAGAGATCCATTATCTCCTTGCTTGTCTTTGTATCAAGATTTCCTGTTGGTTCGTCAGCTAAGATGATGGATGCATTGTTTACGAGGGCCCTCGCTATAGCGACCCTCTGCTGTTGCCCACCAGAGAGTTGATTTGGATAATGATTTTCCCTGCCTGAAAGACCGACCCTTTGCAGGGCCTCCCTTGCCCTTTCTTTCCTTTCCTTCTGGGAAAGACCGCTATATATCATTGGCAATTCTACATTCTCGATGGCAGTAGTTCTCCTCAGTAGATTAAAGCCCTGGAAGACAAAGCCAATCTTTCTGTTTCTTATTTGGGCAAGTTCATCCCTGCTGAATTTAGACACATCTACACCATCAAGAATGTATTGTCCCTGTGTTGGTTTGTCAAGACAGCCCAGGATATTCATGAAGGTCGATTTGCCAGAGCCAGAGGGGCCCATGATAGAGACAAATGCCCCTTTTTCAATAGTCATACTTATCCCGCAGAGGGCCTTTAGCTCAATGTCGCCGAGTTTATATATCTTTGTTATCTCTTTTACCTCAATGAGAGACATCAGAAGAACCTCGGTCCTGCAACAGGTGTTTTCTTTTCCTTTGTTAGTTCTTCTACGATGACTTCTTCTCCTTCCTTGAGACCTGACAGTAGCTCTGTGAAGCTGCCGTCACTTATACCAGTTGTGACCTCTCTCCTGACGGCCTTTCCGTTATCAAGTACCCATACCCCTTTCCCCTTCATAGTCTTTTTATCCCTTTCAAGGTTCGTCGGTCTGAACCTCAGGGCAGAATTTGGTACCTTCAAGACATCCCTCTTTGTGTCAACGATGATAGAAACATTGGCGGTCATTCCTGGCTTTAGCTTGAGTTCAGGATTATCGACCTTTACAACCACATCGTAGGTAACAACATTCTGAATGGTAATCGGTGCATTCCTGATCTGGAACACCCGCCCTTTGAAGGTGGTGTCAGGATAGGCATCAACAGTGAATTCAACGGTCTGGTCCGCCTTTATCCTCCCTATGTCTGCCTCAGAGACATTGCAGTCTATCTGCATCTTTGTGAGGTCCTGGGCAATGGTGAAGAGTGTCGGTGTCTGAAAGCTTGCTGCTACAGTCTGTCCAACATCTACATTTCTTGATATAACAACCCCGTCTACAGGGGAGACGATCTTCGTGTACATGAGATTCGTCTCTGCTATCTTGAGAGCAGCCTTTGCCTGTTCAACCTGAGCCTTTGTTGCCTCAACCTGTGCCCTTGCAGTCTCGTAATTCGTCTCTGCTGTGTCGAGGTCACTCCTTGCTATAAGATCTTTTGAAAAGAGAGATCTGTTTCTTTCCAGTGTTCGTCGCGCATCTATGAGATTTGCCTCTGCCTTCTGGAGGTTTGCCTGTGCAGTCAGGAGGTTTGCCCTTGCCTGTTCAACCTGTGCCTCAAAGGTGGAAGGGTCTATCTGGGCAACGAGTTGTCCTTTTTTTACCGGAGAATTAAAATCCACATAGATATGTTTTATCGTGCCTGATACCTGTGTGCCTACAAGGACCGTCGTTACAGGGTTTACCGTTCCTGTTGCTGTTACAGAGGCAACGATATTACCTCTTATAACCTTCTCTTTCCTGTACCTTATGGTATCTTTATCCTTTTTTAAAAGGAAATAGACTCCAGATGCCACAACTATCAGTATTAATAATACTACTGTGAGTCTCTTCATCTTATCTTCCTATCCTCCCATCCACCACCAAGTGCCTTATAAAGAAATATCTGATTATTTATCACCTCTGTCTGGAGTTTTATGAGATTCAACCTTGCATTTAAATAACCCCTCTGAGAATCAAGCACAGTGATATAATCCGTAAGTCCCCTCTCATATCTCTTCTCAGCAAGGTGATAGACCTTCTCGAGACTCTGAAGTTGTGCCTTCTGTGCATCGAGTCTCTTGATGGACTGTTCAAAGTTCATGATTGCATCGTATACCTCTTTGAAGGCATTCCTTACGGTCTTTACATACTGAAAGAGTGCCTCCTTTTTCTGTGCCTCCCTGAGCATAACATAATTCTTCGTCCTTCCAGAATCGAGGAGCGTACCTGTAAGGTTTGCGCCCAGGTTCCAGAATGTTGCGGAAGAACTTATGAGTTCGCTCAGTTCATTGCTCTGAAAACCTCCTGAACCAGTAAGAAATATCCTTGGAAAGTACGATGCCCTTGCAACACCTATCTCATAATTTGCTGCCCTGAGATTATCCTCTGCAGAAATGATATCAGGTCTCCTTTCAAGGAGTTCAGAAGGTAACATCGAAGGAAGTGCAAGGGGCTCGGGAAATTTCTCAGAAACCTCAAGCCTGTTCTCAAAGATTTCTCGTGGACTCCTTCCAAGAAGAACAGAAAGTGTGATCATGAGACCTTCCCTCTGCGCCTTCAATGTCTCAATAAGGAGATTTGTTGATTCATACTCTGCTTTCGACTGCTCAAGGGTGAGTTCATCTATCAGACCATGATTGAATTGTTTTTGCCTCAATTCATATATTTCCCTGAGTCTCTCCATTATTTCATTGGCAGTTGCTATCTGCCTCTCAATGGATATGAGATTAAAGTATGTGCTTGCCACATTTGATACAATGCCTATCTCGATGGTATCCCTTGCAGACTTTGTTGCAAGGAACCTCATGAGATCCGCCTTCCTGGAATTTGTCAATCTACCCCACAGGTCTATCTCGTATGATGCCATTGCTGAGAGCGTGAATATATTCCCTGTACCGCCGTGGTTTTTAATCTCATTCGATGCATCTGACCTCAAAAACGATGCACTGCCTGTAAGCAATGGATATAACTCCGCACTGCTCATCCCGAGTATTGCGCCTGCCTGTTCTATCCTCGACAGGGCGATCATAAGGTCATCATTATTTTTCAGGGCATCCTCTATGAGTTTATCGAGTAAGGGATCATTAAACCTCTTCCACCATTCGGGTGTGATGGCATGTGTTTCAACCATTCCTTTATCGAGTTTAAGGGATGAAGGAAGGTCTATCTCAGGTTTCCTGAGTTCAGGTGTGAGGGAACATCCTGCGAGTATTATCGATATAAATACCATCCATACCTTCATATCCTTTCTCTCCTTCCCGTGATTCCCCTGAGCCTTTCCTTCAACTTAATGACGAGATAATAAAAGAGTGGTATGAAGTATATCCCGACTATTGTAGCCAAAAGCATCCCTGCCACGACAGTCGTTCCAATTATTTGTCTGCTATGTGCACCTGCTCCTGTGCTCAAAGCAAGGGGCAGTGCACCTGCAATAAAGGCAAAGGATGTCATGACTATTGGTCTGTATCTGATCATAGATGCCTCTACAGTCGCCTTGATGAGGGGCATGCCGAGCCTCTTGAGCCTCTCCTCTGCAAACTCAACTATAAGAATCGCATTCTTTGCAGACAGGCCGATCAATGTTATGAGGCCGACCTGAAAGTATATGTCATTCTCGAGTCCCCCGAGGAAGAGTCCCAGTCCAGCACCAAATACAGCAAATGGGACAGAGAGTATTATAGCAAGGGGTGCCATCCAGCTCTCATAAAGGGCAACGAGTATTAAAAATACAAATACTATTGCATAGATCAACGCAACATTTCCCTTCTCCTGAACCCTTATCTCCTGAAACGATGTCCCTGCCCATGATAATGTATATCCAGGTGGAAGCACCTCCTTTGCGACATCTCTGATAGCCTTAATCGCATCACCTGATGTGAAACCAGGCTTTGGCTCTCCTGTAACCTTTGCAGCAGGAAACATATTGAACCTTTCCATGACCATTGCGTCAGCAGTCCTATCTATTGAAATGAGTGAACTGAGTGGTATCAACCCACCACTTCTTGACCTCACATAGACAGACCTGTAATCTCCAGGGTCATCCCTGAACTCACCCTCTGACTGGAGATTCACATGAAATACCCTTCCATAGAGATTGAAGTCATTGATATAGGAACTTCCGAATGTCATCGAAAGGGTGTTATATATATCGCTTATCTCAACACCCAGTGCCTTTGCCTTTTCCCTGTCGACCTTAACTGTGTAATACGGGACATTTGTATTGAGGGTTGTCCTCACAGACATGAGTTCAGGCCTTTCATTTGCCTTCCTCAGGAGTTCACTCACATACTTCATCAGATCATGGATTGAACCACCTGTCCTCTGCTGAATATAAAGTTCAAAACCTCCTGTTGTACTCATTCCCATTATTGGTGGTGGATTAACAGCGAATATAAGGGCATCCCTGTTCTCCATAAATCTACCCATAAGTCTTCCAGCAAGTGCCATTGAGGACTCTTCCTTTCTCTTTCTCTCACTCCAGTCCCTGAGCCTCGTCCATCCAACTCCTGCATCTGTCCTGAATGCAAAGGACTGGAGGTCAAGGCCCGATACAGCAACCCATTCCTGAACCTCCGGTGTCTGTGATAATATTTTTTCTATTTCATGGACAACCCCTTCTGTCCTCTGAAGGGATGACCCTGGTGGAAGATAGGTGAAGAATAAAATTGCACTCCTATCCTCAACCGGAACAAGGGCAGTTGGTAATTTTTTTATTATGATATAAGTTGCGATGAGCATTATGATAAAGATAAGTATATTCACCAGTGCGAATCTTATCGTGATCTTCACTCCTTTTACAAATCCCTTTTTCGTAATGTCAAAAAAATCCTGAAATAGTCTTACTGGAAGGATGGGCTTTTTCTCATCTATCTTTAAGAATAATGCACAGAGAGACGGTGTGAGTGTCAGGGCAACTATACCTGATAGTATTACTGATATGGCAATCGTAATGGCAAACTGCTGGTAGAGTTTTCCGCTGAATCCACCAACGAATGAGGCAGGCACAAAGACTGCTGAAAGAACAAGGACAATAGCAATAACAGGTGCTGTTATCTCATTCATCGCCATAATGGTTGCATCCTTTGGAGAGAGACCTTTTTCCCTCATATTCCTTTCTACATTCTCTATCACTATGATTGCATCATCAACAACAAGGCCTATGGCAAGGATGAGTCCAAAGAGGGTGAGGAGGTTTATAGAGAATCCAAAGGCATAAAGTCCTGTAAATGTACCTATAATGGATACAGGTATGGCAAGTACAGGGATGATTGTTGCCCGCAGATTGCCGAGGAAGAGATACACAACAAATATAACGAGGATTACTGCGAGTCCAAGGGTGAACAGGACCTCCTTTATGGACTCCCTCACGAATACAGTCGGGTCAAAGGGTATATGATACTTTATGTCAGAGGGAAATTCCTTTGAAAGTTCCTTAAGAAGGTTATCAAGGCTCTCTGAGACATCGAGGGCATTTGCCCCTGGTGAGAGGAATATTCCAACAGGTAAAGCAGGCTGTCCCTTATAAAAGGAGTTTCTATTAAATGTCTCTGAGGATAAAGCAACAGTTGCCACATCACTGAGCCTCAATGAAGAGCCATCAGGGTTTGAGCGTATTATTATATCCTCAAATGCCTTCACGGTCTCGAATCGTCCCTCACCCTTAATGGAATAGGAGAATGATCGGGGTGTGCTTAATGGTTCCTGGGCAATTCCACCTGCTGAAAACTGCTCATTCTGGCTTGCCACCTGATTATAGATATCAAGAGGTGTAAGCCCATACCTTGCAAGTTTGTCAGGTTTCAACCATATCCGTATGGAGTACCTCTTTTCATCGAATACAATGGCATCTCCAACACCGGGTATTCTCTTTATATCATCTATGACATTGATGAGTATATAATTAGAAAGTGAGACCATATCTCTCTTATTTCCCTCGGATACGAAGGCAATAACCTTTAAAAGGTCTGGAGTCCTCTCTCGCACCTGAAGTCCCTGCCTGCGCACTGCCTCAGGGAGCTTACTCAGTGCTGTCTGGACACGATTATTCACATCCATCTTTGCGACATTTGGATCTGTCCCGACCTCAAAAAATATGCTCATGGTGAGGACACCACTCGATGATGCTGTGCTCGTCATGTATAGCATATTTTCGACGCCATTAATAGCCTCTTCAAGAGGCGCTGCAACAGTCTTCCCGATGGTATCTGCATCTGCACCAGGATATACTGCAGTGACAGTTATCTGTGGTGGGGTGAGTGTTGGATATTCCTTCACTGGAAGAACCCTGATGGATAGTATTCCTGCGATGATTATTGTTATCGCTATTACTGCTGAAAATCTTGGCCTCTCGATAAAGAAACGGGAGAGCATGATTACCTCTTTAACTCACGAGAGACCTTCACAGGCATCCCGGGTCTCAGTTTCATGAGATTATCTACAATCACCATATCACCTGGCAGAAGACCTTCCTCAACAACGATATCCTCTCCACTTTTCTCACCTAACCTGATAGTCATGAGCTCTGCCTTACCATTTTCTGCGATATAGACAGATGCACCCTGCGGGGTTTGAATAATCGCCCTCTCAGGTATGGTAATAGCCTTTTTTGCAGGAAGACCTTTCAGTCTTATCCTCACGAACTGACCTGGCATGAGTCCTCCTTCTGGATTTGGAAATACCGCCCTTGCATAAACAGATGATGTCTTCTCATCTATCACAGTCTCTATAAAGTCTATCCTGCCTTTATGTTTATAGGTCTTTCCATCGACCAATAACTCAGCCTGATAGGATGCCCGGGTTCTCTTCCCTGGAAATATTATCTTCATGTCAGTATCGGGTATAGAAAACTCCACATAAATGGGGTCCACCTCTGTTATTGTTACAAGGGGGATGTTTGGGTTCACCATATTACCTGTGTCAACGAGTCTTGGTCCCGTAATTCCACTCACAGGTGCATTGACATCTGTGTATCTCAGGTTTATCTCAGCCTGTCTCAGCCTTGCCTTTGCTACATCGAGCATTGCCTTTGCCTGCTCATATGCTGAAAGTGCTGAATCCAGCTGCTGTTCACTCGCAACCCTGTCCTCAAAGGCAAGCTTAATCCTCTCATAATCCCTCTCTGCCTTGTTGAGTTCTGCCTCTCTTTGCAAAAGTGATGCCCTCGCACTATCATACTCTGCCTGGTATATGTCAGGCTCTATCTTGAATAGGGGTTCATCCTTCTTAACAAACTGTCCCTCAACAAAGAACTTCTCCTTCAATATACCCGCGACCCTCGCAACGACAGTCACTCTCGAGATACTCTTTATCCTTCCAGGATAGATTAGTTCAACCATAACAGGCTTTTCACCACTCACCTTATAAACACCCACCTCGAGTACCTGTTGTTCAGCCTTCTTTTCCTCAGCCTGCAACTCAACGATAAAAAGAACGACAGGGATGAGGCATAGAACAAAGGTTGATAAAATACCTTTTCTCATAAAACCTCCATATCGCCTGATGTAAGCACTTACTAACATCATATATTAGCAGAATACACAGGATATTTCCAGTACCTCAAGTATCAGGGATGTTCACATCAATTCTTTAGCGTACAGAAGGATTGTGAAGAAATAGTGAAGGGCTTAAGAAGAATTGCGAAAAAGGGAGATTAGAAAAAATGAGAGATCAGGATCAGGTCTACATATTTCACAATACTGACTATTTTATACAGTAACCATGCCATAGAATGTAGTCATCTTTTCATCGTGACAATAAGAATTCTCAAAAGTGCAGACCTGGCCATCATTGTTACTGCGCTGCCAAGTCTGTCAGCACGCAAGTCACAATCGACTATCAAAAACAGTCACTAGCCTTGATATAACATTTTCGGAGAAACTAAAACCATGCAATGTCGCGTAGTGGAATTGCCGGTCAGAGTTGATGAGCTTGCCGGACATTCATACCTTCCTCAGCACCTGACGGATCTTCTCGGCAATGCCTGCAAATGAAAACGGTTTCTGGATAAAGGGAGTTCCGGGATCTAATACTCCGTGGTGAACAATGGCGTCATCAGTGTACCCTGACATGAAAAGAACCTTAAGATCAGGTTGGTTTCTGCGTAGCCGTTCAACCAGCACAGCACCACTCATACCAGGCATAACCACATCTGTGATCACCAAATCCGGTCTCAGTCCCTTCTCCTCCACCAACAACAGCGCCTCTCCGCCGTTGGAAACAATGAACACCTTGAAACCAAGTATTGAAAGAATTGTCTGGAGCAGTCCGTGTAAGCTCTTTTCATCTTCCACCACAAGGACGCTCTTGCCAGCGCCAATTAGATCTTTCTCTGCCTTGATTGAAACTTCCTTTATTGTCTCTTTCTCCTGTGTCTGAGGCAGGTATATCTTAAAAGTTGAACCCTTTCCTGGTTCCGAGTAAACCAGTATATGTCCGCCTGATTGCTTGACGATGCCATAAACTGTGGCAAGTCCAAGCCCGGTTCCTTTTCCTTTTTCCTTGGTTGTGAAGAAAGGTTCAAAGATGTGAGACAGCACGGTTTCATCCATGCCGCAACCGGAATCTGTTACGGAAATCATGACATACTTCCCGGGCAGAACATCTGCATGCATTTTCGCATACACCTCGTCAATATCCACATTGGCAGTCTCAATGGTCAGTTTGCCTCCCTCGGGCATGGCATCCCTGGCATTTACTGCCAGGTTTATGATGATCTGATCGAATTGCCCGGGGTCTATCAAAACCAGCGACAGATCCTTCGCCAGCCTCATTTCGAGGTCTATATCCTCTCCGATTAATCGCCGGAGCATCTTTTCAAGATTACGTAGAATATTATTGATATTAACTACCTCGGGCTGAAGTGTCTGTTTCCGGCTGAAGGCAAGGAGCTGGCGGGTCAGAGCCGCCGAACGCTTTCCAGCCTCTAAGATCTCATTCACGTCATTCCATAATGGATCCTCTGGGTGGAGCTTCTGCATAAGCATCTCGCCATAGCCGAGGATAACATTCAGCATGTTGTTGAAATCATGAGCAATACCGCCAGCAAGGCGTCCCACCGCCTCTAACTTCTGTGCCTGCCACAGTTGCTCCTCAAGCAATGCCTTTTCCCGGGTAATGCGCAGATGTTCTGTTATATCCCGTTTGACAGCTATATATCCGATAAGCTTTCCTCTGGGGTCAAAAATCGGAGAGATGGTGCACTCTTCTGTATAGAGGTTTCCGTCTTTGCGGCGGTTTACAATTCGTCCCCGCCACGTCAGCCCGCTGGTGATAGTTGTCCAGAGATCCCGATAAAACGCTTCATCCTGTTTGCCACTCTTGAGCAGGCGCGGCGTCCTGCCGAGGGCCTCATCCCTGCTGTAGCCTGTCTGCTGCTCAAAGGCGGCATTGACGTATTTAATAGTTCCCGTGGTATCGGTAATCATGATGGTCTCGCCGCTCTGTTCAATGGCTATCTTCAGCTTCTGGATCTCAGCCTCAGCATTTTTGCGTTCAGTGATGTCCTGAGAAGCACCATAAATACGAACAACTCGCTTATCTCTTGCATCAAAAACAGGTTTTGCGTAATCACGCAGCCAGCGGATTTCTCCGCCGGAAGTTATAAATCGCATCTCGCAGATATCCGCCTCACCACTGACCACCTTTTGGGCATGTGAGCGCGCAATCTCAAGGTCATCAGGATATACAATGCTCTGCCAGCCGCCACGTGCATCTATTTCTTCGATGGTGTATCCAAATATTTTGATAAACGATTCTGTTACCCATTCCCCTTTTAATTCGCCCTCAGGTGTTACATGGAAGATATAAGCATAGTCCGATATCATTTCTGCAATAATGCGGTTTCGCGTTTCAGACTCCTTCAGCGCTTCCTCCGCCCGCTTGCGCTCGGTTATGTCACTGACTATGTGAACGGCGCCCGAAAAGTTACCGTTCATGTCCAGGATTGGATCCACCGCCACCTCGAACCAGCGGTCTCCGAACAGCAGTTCCGCGCTTTCACGGCGCAGGCTCTGTCGGGCACGCCGCAGGGGACATTCGGGAATCGACTCTTGCATGCCGTGGACGATCTCCCAGCAGTAACGGCCAATTAATTCTTCGCTAGGCTTTCCAAAAAACCGTTCTGACGAGCGGTTAGTGCGCAGAATGCGCTGATCAAGGTCGAGGAGCCAGACGGCGTCGCTTATGCTGTCAAAGGTTTTCTGCCATTCCCTTGACAGCCGCTGGTCTTTATCATCTGCAAATTTCATGTTTGTTCTTTTTTGCCAAACACTCTCTCTTTTTATTTCTTTAACATTATAATAAAAATTATACGAGTTTTGAAGTATATCTGTGATCAAGAAACAGAATTGTCTCACCAGAAATCTAGCTCCTTTAATCTGGCGTAAAGATAGTGTTAACCGTAAAGGAGCAAAAGAGATTGCTATGAGGTATTAGAAGACAAGAAAGAAAAGGAGATAATCCCTAATAAATTTACAACCCTTGCAGGTTACTTAAAATATTATGCCTCTGATTTATTCAGTAGTCATGGAAAGAAGATTATACTTCACAAAGGCAACTGTTAATAAGACAGACAGGCAGAAGCCATCAAAGCCTATCACAGGAAATTTTAACTTTGAGAATGTTTCAATGTTTTATCGTTTAATCGTTTTAAATAATATTCCTGTCTCCTTTTTCAGTTTTACCAATGAAAGTTCATATTCGAATCTTGTCTCTGACAATTGCCTTTCCGATGTGAGATAAAGTGTATTGGCATCTATAACGTCAATGCTTGTTGCAAGGCCGAGTTCATACTGTCTTGAGACCGTTTTATAGTTATCCTTGGCATAACTGAGGCGCTCTGAGAGAGAGTTTAGTGTCTCCTTCTGGGTGATGAATTCAAGATATGCCCTCTCAACCTCTAATTCTATTGTCTTTTTAATATCCTCATACAGGAGTTGAGCCTGCCTGAGCATTGCCTCTTTTTCCCTGACCTCTGCCCTTCTCAGACCGCCTTCAAGTAGGGGGAAATTCAATGTCAGTCCTGCAAATAGGCTTTCCTTATTGAGAAATGCCGATACTGGTTCCTCTTCTTTTCTTATGTACATTGCCTGAATCGAGAGCGATGGCCAGTATGAGCCCTTTGCATAAGTAACCTGACCTTCAGCAATCTTTTTCTGTATGGTTGCTGCCTTGATCTCGGGTCTTTCAGAAAGGGCAGTCAGTCTCAAACATTCAAGGGATATAACATCAGGACAGAAGGTTTTTAATTCTGATTCTTCGATGTCATAACCTTGCTTAACAATATCAAAGTCCTCTGTTAATCCTGTAACCCTTGCCAGTGCTGCCTTTGCAAGTTTAAGGTTGTTCTCAGCCCTGATAACTTCAGCCTGAGCGCCAGAGAGTTCAGCCTCTGCTCTGAGAAGGTCAGTCTTTGTGATCTCTCCGGCCTCGAGTCTTACCTTTGCAGCATCCCTGTGCCGTATTAACCTTTGTTGATTAGCTATTGCAATCTCTAATGATTTCTGTGCCTTTAATACGCCGTAATATGATGTTGCAACACTTAACATATAATCTTCTCTTAATGCCTGAAAGTAGTATTGAGACCTTTTAATGTTGTCTCTGGCAATGTCAATGCCGGTGATCTCTCTGCCGCTCATTGATAATAAATGGTCAAGTCTAATTCCCCAGAGGTATGATTCATCGGGCTGAGTAACAAGACCTGTTGATGTTCTCCTTTCTGTGCTGAACCTTGAGTAACCACCAAATGCAGAGAGTTTAGGAAAAAGCAAGGACAGTGCCTTATCTCTGTTTCTTTCTGCGATGTAGAGTTCTTCTTCTGAGACCTTGAGCCCCTCGGCCCTTTCGAGGGCAATCATATAAAGGTCATTAAGGGAGTATTCTTTTGCAGGCGAGACTGCTGGAATGAGGATGAATATAGTGCAAAGAGATGTAATTATATAAAGGACCCTTGAACTTACACTTCGCGTCTTCATTTTCTTGTCCCTCGCGCGAAGATCCTGACAAACTCACGAATCGTGTCTTCTCTGTCATCACCTTTAAATTTTTTTCTCATCTTGAATTCCTGGGCATTGAAATAGGAATAAAACATTCCGAGAAATGCCCTTGCAGCTGCGTAGGTATTAAACTTTCCAAGTATGCCCTTTTTCTGCAAATCTTCAAAATAAGAAGCGAGTGTCTGGATTACCTGGTCAATAAGCTGATTATGGACCTTTTGCATCTGTTCGGGATATCGGTGCATTTCTGATTGCATTATCCTTATCAGGTCCTTTCTCAAATAAAGTGTGTCAAGGAATTTTCTTGCTATGGCGGTAAGGGCCTCTTCGTAGGACATATTTTTAATTTCCATCAGTAGATTTTGGAGGGCAGGCAGGAAGGAATATCTACTAACAATTTCTTCAAAGAGTGCCTCCTTTGTCCGAAAGTGTCGAAATAAGGTTATCTCCGCCACGCCTGCCTCCCGCGCTATCTCCTTTGTTGTGGCTCCAAGAAAACCCTTTTTAGAAAACAGCCTCAGACCTTCCTCGAGTATCCTCTCCCTTGTCGTTTCCTTGCCCATATGTTAGTAATTACTAACATATATGAAATTGACAGGGAATGTCAAGCATCGCCTCTATTTGTGCGGAAGCTGTAGGGGCGGTTCGCGAACCGCACCTACTTTCCTTCTGCCTTCCGGTTCTTTTGGTTTAATATGACAGATGTAGGGGGCACAAAATTTTGTGTCCTAATTAAAATAAGGAGCAGGCCTCCTTCAAGATGCTATACCTGTCTGCCGACAGGCAGGTATGATAAAATAATGCGACCTTTAAAACTTATGGAGGTTAAGGATTGTGTATTTATGAGGAATACATTGATGAGCTTTCCTTTCTCTGCGGGATAGTCCCTGAATATTATGATATAACAGGGAATCTTCACAGGACGTCTTCCGAGACTAAAAGGGCGATCCTTTCAGCAATGGGTATTAATATTGATTCACCGGAATCAGTTGGTGAGGAGTTAAAAAAAAGAAGGCTCGGTCCGTGGCTGGATATGATAGAACCTGTTCATGTCCTGTCGATTAACGAGTATCCGCTGAGGATTCCATTATATCTGCCTGTTGAGGAAGGTCTTGATAAAAAGGTCTCTATTGGGCTCACCGTCAGTGATGAGAGAGGGGGGAAAAGGGAGTTATTTTCGAGCTGTTGTGAACATGTCATTGAGGAGAGATGGATAGACGGTAAGAGGTACATCAAGGTTGAGCTCGTTGATGATAATGAATACGAGATGGGTTATTACGATATTGAAATATATGTGAATCATTATGATGGTACTATTGATGGTTTAAGAAAGCGAGCAAAACTGATAATTTCCCCTGATGTTGCATATCTGCCCGATGGTTTGAAAAAATACCTTGGCCTTTCTGTGAATCTTTACAGTATTAGATCAAAAAGAAATAGAGGTGTAGGAGACTTCGGTGACCTTGAGCTATTGTTGAGGTGGTTTGGTGCATCAGGGGGTCATCTCATCGGGATTAACCCCCTTCATGCTATCTCTAACACTATTCCATATGGCATAAGTCCCTATTCAGCCCTGAGTAGACTCTACAAAAATTATATATACCTCGACATGGACAGGATCAATATCAAAGACAACAGGAAACAACAAAAACTTCAAGATTCTCGATTAATAGATTATGAGGCAGTGGCTGCAAATAAATTGGCATCACTTAAAAGGGCATTTAATAAATTTCTAAAGGAAGATCTCAATACAGGCTCACAACTTGATAAGGATTTCAAAACCTATCTCGATGAAGAAGGTTCGGGGCTTGAGCTTTTTGCAACATATATGGCCCTGTCAGAGAGGTTTGGCTCTTTTGACTGGCAGTCATGGCCTCAAGATTTTCATGACCCTGACTCCGAGGCAGTAAGAGACTTTATGAAGAAGGAGAGTAAGAAGGTCCTTTTTTATCAATACATCCAGTGGCTTATCGATGGACAGCATCGGAAGGTCTGTGAGGTTGCAAGAGAGGCTGGTATGCCAGTTGGTCTCTATCATGACCTTGCTATAGGTGCTATCAGGGGGAGCAGTGATGTGTGGTCTCATAAATCCCTTTATGCCCTGGATATGGATGTTGGGGCTCCCCCTGATGATTTTAGTCCTGATGGCCAGAACTGGGGCTTTCCACCATTGATACCTCAAAAACTCCGCGAGAGTGGCTATGAGCTCTATATAGATACATTGAAAAAGAATATGAAATACGCTGGCGCAATGCGGATAGACCATGCCCTTGGTATCTTCAGACTCTTCTGGATACCTCGGGGTATGAAGCCATCCAGTGGCGCCTATGTCAGATATCCCTGCGAAGACTTGTTGAGGATCATTGCCCTTGAGAGTGTCAGGAATAAGACCATCATCGTTGCTGAGGACCTCGGGACAATTGGTGAGAATGTGAGGGAGAATCTCAAAAGGTTCAGGATGCTTTCATACAGGCTCTTTTATTTTGAGAGAAATTACCCTGAACCAACTTTTTTACCTCCTGATAGGTATCCTGAGCTTGCCCTTACCGCCGTAAATACCCATGACCTTCCAACACTTTATGGTTACTGGGAAGGGAGGGATATTGAGGAGAGAAAGAGGCTCGGAAAATATCCAAACGAGGAGGCATGGAGGAAACAGGTTAAGGAGAGGTTAAGGGATAAAACACTTATAATCGATGCCCTTAAGAGGCAGGGTTTTCTACCCGCGGATTATCAGTCTCCATCAGAGATGACAGCGGACTTATGTCTTACTGTTTATCGTTATCTTATGAAGACTCCATCGAAGATAGTTCTTATAAGTCTTGATGATCTTATTGGAAGGCATGAGCAACAGAATATGCCCGGTGTTACAGACGAGTATCCAAACTGGAGACAGCGGCTGGAAGTGAACATAGAGGAGATAATCAATGAGGATTCATGGCCTGTTAAATTTATTCATTGCCTTGTCAATGCCCTCTGTGATGATCGTGATAACACTGTCAGCAGCTCTACTGACAGCATCCCTGATTAATGGCAATTCTTCCTTTTTGAATTTGCTGAGTACATAATCCTCGACAGGAATCTCTTTATCCCTTCCTATGCCTATCTTTACCCTGATAAATTCCCTGCTTCCAGTTGATGATATAATTGATTCTACGCCTTTGTGACCGCCCGATGAACCGCTCCTTTTTATCCTGATCTTACCTGTGTCCATGTCAATGTCATCGTGGACTACTATAAGATTTTCTGAAGGGATATCAAACCGTTTGAGGACCCTCTTTACAGCTGTTCCACTTAGGTTCATATATGTTAGGGGTTTGAGCAGGATTATGTCAGTTCTGTCAATCTTATATCTTGCCGAGAGTGAGTCCTCATCTTCCTCAAGCTCAACACCCTTTCTCCTGGCAAGCTCATCAATTACGAGGAAGCCAGCGTTATGCCTTGTGCTTTCATATCTTTTGCCAGGATTGCCCAGACCTGCGACAAGCCACAATTATGACTTTTCTCCTGTTTCTTCCTCTGCCTTCTTGCCCTTCTTGATTACCTCTGGTTCAGCTGCTTCTGCTGCGGCAGGTGCGGCCTCTTCCTCAGCTAATGAGGTTACAGTAGCTATAACCTCCTCAGGATCAGTAATAATCTTGATATCTTCTCCAGGGGAAAGGTCTCTGACATGGATTGATTTACCCAGTTCAAGACCTGATACATCTACAGTGATCTGTACTGGAATCTTATCAGGGAGGCACTCTATCTCAATTTCCCTTATTCCATGTTGAAGTATTCCGCCATCTCTCTTTACACCTACAGGTTCTCCCGTGGTAGTGACAGTTACGGCCACCCTGACCTTCTCAGTAAGAAGTACCTCAAAGAAATCGGTATGCAGCAGTTCACCCTTCACTGGATCAACCTGATAATCTTTAAGGAGGGCGAGCCTTTTATCACCATCAGGGAATTCAAGATTAACCATGACCTGTTTTCCGGCTGTTGCCGCTATAAAAGAGGCCAGTTCTTTTCTATTTATCTTGATAGGCAGAGAATGTCCTGCCCTGTAAAGTATAGAGGGGATGAATCCTTCTCGCCTTAATGACCTTGCAACACCCTTTCCTGATTTTTCTCTTTTTTCTGCATTAAGTGTTACCCTTTCCATATATCCTCCTACACAAAAAGTGAACTTATTGAAGATTCTTCATGAATTCTTTTTATTGCCTCTGCAAGGAGTGGCGCTATGCTAAGAACCACGAGTTTCCTGCACCGCTCTTTTTTACTGTCAAGCGGTATAGTATTTGTAACGATTACCTCTTCGATGACAGAATCATTGATACGGTCAATAGCAGGTCCTGAAAGGACTGCATGCGTTGATGCTGCATAGACATGTCTTGCCCCCTGTTCCTTTAAAGCAGAGGCTGCCTGTGTTGTTGTCCCTGCTGTGTCTATCATGTCATCAAGGATTATTGCATCCTTATCCCTGACATCGCCTATAACATTCATGACTTTGGATACATTGGCCATCTCCCTTCTCTTGTCAATGATAGCCAGTGAGCACTGGAGTTTTCTCGCAAAGGACCTTGCCCTCTCAACCCCTCCAGCATCAGGTGAGACGATGACCAGGTCCTTGAAGTTTTTCTTTCTCACATAATCGAGCAGTACTGGTGATGCATAGAGATGGTCAACAGGGATATTGAAGAAACCCTGGATCTGACCGGCATGCAGATCAACTGTCAACACCCTGTTCGCACCTGCTGCAGTTATTAAATCAGCCACCAGTTTGGATGATATTGGCACTCTTGGCTGAACCTTTCTGTCCTGACGGGCATAACCATAATAGGGTATGACGGCTGTGATCCTCCTTGCTGAGGCCCTCTTAAGTGCATCAATTATCAGGAGTAATTCCATCAAGTTATCATTCACAGGAGGGCAGGTAGGTTGTATTATGAAAGAATCGGTGCCCCTGACATTCTCATTTATCTGTATCATTAATTCGCCATCACTAAAAGTATCTATGGTTGTTTGACATAGAGCGACGCCAAGATTATCTGCCACATCTCTTGCTAAGGTGGGATGACCTGTGCCGCTTATTATCTTTATACCTTCTGGCATTTATCCTCCTTCGCTCAGACTAAAGAGAGAATCAGGAACATGGGATAAGTTAACTATAATTTCACCTTGATCCCTAATTCTTCGCTCGATTATTTCAGTTATATTTTCTGTCTAATGAGGTTAACTAAACTCTGGCTGGGGCGGGAGGACTCGAACCTCCAGATGGGAGATCCAAAGTCTCCTGACTTGCCATTTGTCGACGCCCCAACTTAACGCTCCGTTCAATTACTGAAACTACATAACTTATCAAAAAGATATTAAAAAAGTCAAATAATTGTATCTGCTATCTTGCTCCAGTAATGACCAGGGATGACTTTCATAACCTCTTCAGCCCTTTTATGAGTGTCAAAAAGTCCTATAACTGTAGGACCACTACCAGTCATGATCGAAAATATAGCACCCAGGCTTTTTAAAGTATCTTTTATCTCTCCTATCTCGGGGTATTTATTAATGACAACCTTTTCAAGGTCGTTTCTTTCCACTGGTGTTATTGTGTGTCCTCTTTCAAGGAAACGAACAAAGCTTGAAGGGTATTGATCTCCTTCATCGGGATTATTATCCCATCCAGCACGATCAATCTCCGAATAAGCCCATGCAGTCTCCACACTTACAGGTGGTTTAACAAGCAATAATGGATAGGACCGCCCTAATCTTACAGGGTGAATGACCTCTCCCTTTCCGCTTACAATGGCTGAAGGTGGACCAAAGAAGAAAGGGACATCAGAACCAATTGTGGCCCCAATCTTCATCATGTCTTCAATGCTTAAACCAAGCCCCCAGAGTTGATTAAGACCCACTATCGTTGCGGCAGCATCGCTGCTTCCGCCGCCAAGCCCTGCCGACATCGGTATCTCCTTCTTTAGTGTAATCCTGATACAGTGACTGTTTAAATGAGTATTATCACGTAATATTCTCAGTGCATTTATGGCCTTATAAATAAGATTTTCTTTTAAGGGTATATTTGCATCCGTAATTATTTCTATGTCTTCCGATGGTTCAAATATCAGTTCATCATAAAGGGAGATTTTCTGCATCAGGCTGATTATCTCATGATAACCATCGTTTCTCAATCCTTTAACAATGAGAAACCAGTTTATCTTTGCAGGAGCTTTAATAATGAATGAAGTGTGGTTAGTGAGCATATCGCAGGTGATCAGTTCTGAATCTTTAATCTTAATCTTAATCTCTGGATCTTGTTCTCTACCCTTTCTTTTAAGCCCTCTTCCTTTTCATGAAATCTGAGGGATTCATTCCATGCGTCAAGGGCATCACGATAGTTTCCGGTGGCCTCGTAAACATCTCCAAGATGCTCGAAAAGTACAGGGTCATCCTTTACTAATTCGAGGGCCTTCTTGAGATATTTCAGCGCCTCGCCATAATTGCCCATTCTGAAATAGACCCATCCGAGACTGTCTATTATGTATCCACTCTCTGGCTTAAGTTCCAGAGCCTTTTTTATAAGAGAGTATGCCTCATCAAGCTTAATACCCTTATCAGCATAACTATAACCAAGATAATTCAGGGCATCGGCATGTCTGGGATTTATCTCTATTACTTTTTTGAGGTATGTGACCATATCTTCAAATCTGTTTGTCTTTTCCATAACAATGGATAGATTAAAATACAGGTCAGCATCTTCATTGAAGAGTTTTAATCCATTCCTTATGACTTCTTCTGCCTTTCTATAGTCTTTTTTTTCTATCAGGACATAGGCAAGATAATTATAGATCTCGGATTTTTCCTTTTCAAAGGTGAGGACCTCTTCATAGACCTTTACTGCATCGTCATATCTCTTCAACTTGGTGTATATAAAACCAAGGTGCAGCAAGGCGTTTGTGTTTTTGGGTTCTGCCAGGATAATCTTTCTGAATTCTCCTTCAGCCTCTTCATATTTCTCCATATGCTCAAGTATCAAACCGAGATAATATCTTGCCTGTATATCGGAGGGCCTTGCATTAAGGACAAATCTGAATTCCTCTATTGCTTTATCGTAATTCTCCTCTTCGAGATAGATCAGTCCCAATCTTAAATGAACATCGAGATTGGCTGGAGACTGTTTCAAAATGTCTTTTAGTTCCTCGACAGCCCTGTTAACGTCCTTTTTGTTGAGATAGATCTGGCTGAGTCTTTCCTTTGCCCTCAGATTGTGTGGATTTAATTCTATCGCCTTTTTATAGAATTTCTCTGCCTCTGCGAAGTTTTCCTTTATCTCGTATATAAGACCGAGATTAAAATAGACAGCCTCAAAATTTGGTTTCAGGTCAATTACCTTCTTGAAATAATCAATGGCCTTATCATATTCCCTCATATCAACATAGATCGAGCCAAGATAATAGAAGGCCATAACATTCTCTGGACTTATTTTTAAGAAAGATTCGAAGACCTTTATAGCCTCGCTGTTTCTATCTTGCGAGGCATAGGCTACACCGAGAAGGAGATAAACATCCTTCTGAGATGGATCTATCCTGAGGATTTTCTCATAGACCGCAATGGCCTCATCAGTTTTTTTCTGAGTGCCATAAATTTGTCCGAGAAGCAATAGTGCCGGGATATATTCAGGTTCTGCTTTCACCGTCTCATCGAGCAATTTGATAGCCTCTTCTGTATTTCCTGACCTGAGATATACATAACTTAACTGAGTCTTTACATAGGCAGAGTGAGGATCGAGTCGGAGGACTTCATTATAGTGTTTGATCGCCTCTGACCAGTTACCTGCAATCTCTTCCTCATAACCGAGCATGAATTCATAATAGGCCTGCCACGGTGGGGAGTTTTCACTCTTTTGTGAACTTGCATCTTTTGTGGTAAAAACCAGTATAAAAGAGAGTGCTATTATAATGGACCTAATAAAAACCTTCATATTCAATTATAACAAACATCCGTCCAAAAAGTAACCGTATTTATTGAAATCTTGGAAAAGACAGTTAATTTTGAACCGTTTGAACAGTTTGAACGGTTTGACGTTTAAAAGTTGAAGTACTTAGAAAGGCTATCTATGGGATAAATTTTTCTATAACCTTTCTCTCGTATTCTGGAAAGTCTTCAAGATTTATTGGTCTTCGTCGCATTTCATTAAGTTTGAGGAGTTTAAAATTTAGTTCCCTTATCTTTTTAATCCTTTCCCTATCATCATCGAGGGAGTCTATCATCCTTCGTAGAGAGATTATCTCATTTCTGAGTTCCAGTTCAGGGGGAAGACAACCTGCATTTTTAAGGATTTTATAAGCGATACGTAAATCCTCGGGAATGAAGTTATCGTTAGTGATATTCAGGGGCTTTCCACGATTTGGGAGATTATCAAATTCACCATTTTCCATTGCTTCCTTGATCTTGCGTTCTGCTATTTTTTGGAATATGTCTATCATGAATATTGGTGGCGGGGGGAGGATTTGAACCTCCGACCTTCGGGTTATGAGCCCGACGAGCTACCAAGCTGCTCCACCCCGCGATGAATTTATTATTGATAAAATAACCTATTTCGAGGGAGATTGTCAAATTGGCCTGAGATGGATAAAATATTTAATCAATAACTTCAAAGGAGGCAACAGTGACTTCTATTGAGTTTGATGAGCTCGGCCCTTCCCGGATTGTTGAACTGTATTTCCCCCGTTCTAATTTCAGGGCAATTGTAGTAGTTGATAATACCGCCCTTGGCCCATCAATAGGTGGTGTCAGGGTCTCTCCCGAGGTCTCGATTGATGAGGTCAGGAGGCTTGCCAGGACCATGACATTGAAGAACTCTGTTGCAGGACTGCCCCATGGAGGAGGAAAGGCAGGTATAATTGCGGACCCTTCAGCATCTGAAAAGGAGCATTGTTTCAGACTCTTCGCAAGGGCTATAAGGGATATGCATGATTATATACCCGGTCCTGACATGGGTAGTAATGAGGAGTGTATGGCCTGGATCTACGATGAGATAGGAAGGGCTGTGGGCTTGCCAGAAGAAATAGGTGGTATCCCCCTCGACAAGCTCGGTGCTACAGGTTTCGGGATATCTGAGTGTGCTGAGGTTGCCTGTCCTTACATAGGAATGGATTTAGAGGGAGCTAAGGTTGCTATTCAGGGATTTGGAAGTGTCGGGAAGGCTGCTGCCAGATACCTCTCTCAAAAGGGTGCGATAATTGTTGCTGTGAGTGATACAAAGGGGTGCATCTATAATCCCGATGGCCTGGATGTGGATGCCCTGTACTCTGTTAAGCAGGAAAGGGGGAGTGTAATCCATTTTAAGGATGGCACTGCCAGCAGTTGTGATGAGATCTTTACGGTTGACTGTGAGATTCTGATACCTGCTGCAACCCCCGATGTTATTAACAGGGATAATGCAAACGAGATAAGGGCAAGGTTGATTATTCAGGGTGCAAATATTCCCGTAACTGCCGAGGCAGAAGGTATCCTTTATAAGCGGGGCGTGCTTTCTATCCCAGACTTCATAGCTAATGCTGGCGGTGTGATAATGGCTGCCATGGAGTATGCAAAGAGGTCAGAAGCTGATGCCTTTGAGGCGATATCTGATAAGATAAAGAAAAATACAAGGCTAATACTTGATAGGGCATTTAAGGAAAATGTGCTTCCGAGAGAGGCTGCAGAGGATTTAGCAAGGGAAAGGGTCCTCACGGCAATGAGATACAGAGGAGATATTTAAACACTTACGGATAAGTCTCGGATACAGATACAGGGCTCAGTGGATTAAGTATCCAAATGGTTCCAAAGTCCCTCTCCTGATACACCCTTGCGATTCCAAGCCTGAGTATCTCAAGAAGGGCTATAAATGTCACAATAATTCGAGGCCTTGTCATGTTCTCTTCAAAAAGGTCCTCAAATCTAATGGCATTCGTTTTATCTATTCTTTCCATTATATAGGCAATCCTGTCCTTAACAGTGAGGGTCTCTCTTGTTATGGATACCACCTCTGATGGCGCCTTCTCGAGTATTCTTTTAAATGCAGCGAGCAGGTCAAAGATACTCAGGTCGAAAAGATTCAGTTCGCCAGGCAATCCTGATTCAATGTCTTCTGCATCAGGTGCCCTGACAAACACATGGCTCCATTCAATCTCTCTTTCCCTTAATGCCATTGAGGCCTCTTTGAAGGCCTGATATTCCAGGAGCCTTTGCACGAGCTCAAATCGCGGGTCCTCTCTTTCCTCCTCTGGGACCTCTTCATCGACAGGTAAAAGCATCCTTGATTTAATATGAATAAGCGTTGCTGCCATGACGAGGAATTCCCCGGCAATATCAAGATTGAGTTCCTTCATTATCTCAAGATATTGAAGGTATTGATGGGTGATAAGGGCGATTGGTATATCATAGATATCGATCTTGTTTTCTCTTATGAGGTGTAAAAGCAGGTCCAGCGGGCCTTCAAAGATAGGGAGTTTTATGTTGTAAGCTGTCTCGGTCATCGACATATATAAGGATTATACAGGATTTAGAAAAGAAGAGGCAAAGGTTATAATAAAGTATTATGAAGTTCGGGAGACAAATGCCTGCGGTAAATGCCATAATGTAGAAGGAATGTAAAACCCATACATGGCCTTATGATTTGTGTTTTGAGGGGAGGTGTGCCTGTCTGCCGACAGGGGCCTGATTGGAGGGGTGGTTCGCGAACCGCCCTGCTCCTTGCTAAATAACCTGATATCATGATAGATTTTTATTGATGAATAAGGAGATATGGTTTTTTATATTTTTCCTTGGCCTTCTCTTCTTTAACTGGCCTGTCCTTGAGATATTTCGTCTGTCTTTACCATACTACCTCTTTATTGCATGGGCTATATTTATCGCCATCACAGGTCTTTTGATAACATTGAGCAGAAAAAGGGCAGTTCACAGAGGGATAACAAATCCATAACCATGAAAGGGAAAGACTGAGATGTTTAAGGGCTGGCTCTTATTCCTTTATATACTTTGCTATCTGAGCCTCCTCTTTTTGATTGCCTATTATGCTGAATGGAGGGAGAGAAGGGGTAGAAGCATCGTTGCAAACCCGTACATATACTCCCTTTCCCTTGCTGTCTATTGCACTGCCTGGACCTTTTATGGCAGTGTGGGAAAGGCAGCAACCTCGGGTCTGTCCTTTCTTACGATTTATCTCGGTCCAACATTGATGGCAATACTCTGGCCACTCTTCCTTAAGAAGGTAATAAAGATAGCAAAGGCAAACAGGATAACAACCCTCTCTGACTTTATTGGCTTCAGGTATGGAAAGTCCCTTTTTCTCTCTGCCTTTTGTGCAATTATTATGGTTGTAGGTATTATTCCATACATCGGATTACAGGTTAAGGCAATAATCCATACATTCATAATGATATCCGGGCAAACAACTGGAAGTGCTGCCGCGGGCCTCTTCATAACAGCTATTCTCGGGATATTTGCCATAATCTTTGGTGCAAGGCGTCTTGATGCCTCGGAGAGACACGGTGGTCTCGTCTTTGCCATCGCCTTTGAGTCGATAGTTAAATTAGTAACCTTTATCCTCGTGGGTATCTTTGTGACTTACGGCATATTTAACGGGTTCTCTGAGATAGTGGAGAGACTCAAGGATTCAGAGCATTCTGTGTTACTCTTTCTTGGCACAGGCACAGGAACGGACTACTCAGAGTGGTTTGCCCTTCTCTTTCTTTCCATGATGGCCATAGTGTTTCTACCGAGGCAGTTTCAGATGGCCGTTGTAGAAAACTATGATGAGGGCCATATTGATAAATCGGCATGGTTGTTTCCTCTATACCTGCTCCTCATAAATATGTTTGTCCTTCCTATAGCCTTTGGTGGACTACTCCAGGGATGGTCAGCCAGGGATGCTGATTATTTTGTTCTGACCATACCATATGGATACAAAGAGAAATATCTCACCCTTTTCGCATTCCTCGGGGGGTTCTCTGCTGCAACGGCAATGGTCATAGTTGAGTCCCTTGCCCTCAGCACCATGGTCATGAACAGTATAATAATGCCTGCCCTCATTAAGTTCCACGAGGTCAGGGGGTTCCCATCGATAATCCTTAATATAAAGAGAATCGTGATACTTGGAGTTGTTTATATGGGTTATCTCTTTGCCACATCGATAGGTGAATTTTATGGCCTTGTGGAGATAGGGCTTAAGTCCTTTGAACTTGTTGCACTCTTTGCGCCTGCCTTCTTTTTCGGACTCTACTGGAAAAGGGGTACAAAGGCAGGGGCAGCAGCAGGTCTTGTGGCAGGTTTCGTCATCTGGTTTTATACACTCATTGTCCCTGACCTGATCAGGGCAGGTCTGATTGATGAGTCAGGCCTTTTTGGAAGGATGATCGAATCCGAGTTCTTTGCTCCAGATGCCCTCTTCGGGATTGAGGGTTTTGGTAAGTGGGGACATTCCCTTTTCTGGGGCATGCTTTTTAATCTGGTCTTTTATGTGGGGGTATCCCTTCTCACAGGGCAGACCAGGGAAGAGGAGATTCAGTCATTGATATTCGTTGAGTCCCTTGAGAGAGTCAAGGAGTTGACGAGGAGCGGTTCTTACACCATTGATGATATAGAACATATTCTTTCTCTTTATCTCGGCAGGGCTGAGGCGAGGGAGGCAGTAGATCAGATACTACTGAAGAAACATAAAAGGAGGGACTCCCTTACACAGAAAGACCTCTTTGATCTTAGGAATGAGGCGGAGAAGGTCCTTGCCGGGGCCATTGGTTCTTCAATTGCTGCTATCATTTTTGAAGATAAACTGATACTCACGGAGAAGGAGAGGGAAGACCTCTCCGAGTCGGTAAAACAGATAACAGAGAGCCTAAGGCTATCAAGACAGGAGCTTGCCGAGGCAAACAGGAAATTGTCATATCTTAAAGAGTTTTCTGAGAATATCATAGAAAGTGCACCCCTCGGGATAACTACAATTGACTCAAGTCTGAGGATAAAATACTGGAACAAAGAGATGGAGTCCATTACTGGCATTAAAAAGAATGAGGTTGTGGATACGTTGATAACCGATATTACACCATGGATCAGAAGGGAGATGTTCAGTTCATTGAGGCAAGAAGAGTTTACAATTGATACACCATCTCGAATCTTCAGAGTAAACATAAGTCCTTTGCGAGACCCCTCAGGTGGGTTTGTAGTTATCGTTGAGGATATAACAGAACAGAAGAGGATGGAGGAACAGCTACTTCAGACATCCAAGCTTGCAAGTCTTGGCAAACTTACTGCCGGCATATCCCATGAAATCGGAAATCCTCTTGCCTCGATATCATCACTTGTTCAGGAACTGAGTGACCTCAGGATGGAATCAAAGGAGGACAGGGAGTTCACAACAGAGGCCTTAAAGACCATCAATTCCCATATCGCGAGGATCGTGAATATAGTGAGGAGTCTCGGGGATTTCGCAAGGATATCGACAACGGAGAAAACCACCTCCAATCTTACAGACATACTGGAAAGGACGGTAAACCTCGTAAAGTATGACAAGAGATTCAGGAATATCAGGCTAATTACAGAGATAGATGAAAATATCCCCATGTTGAATGTAAATCCGGACAAGATTCAGCAGGTCTTTCTGAATCTTATAATAAATGCCCTTGATGCGATGCCTGATGGAGGGACACTGAAGATAGTAATGAGGAGGACCGATTCCAGCGTGGAAACAATCATCAGCGATACAGGGGTTGGCATTGAGCCTGATGTGATTGATAAGATCTTTGACCCCTTCTTCACGACAAAGTCGCCGGGGAAAGGCACTGGCCTCGGTTTAAGTATATGTTATGGTATAATCAAGGAACATAACGGAACCATAACCGTAAAGAGCAAAAAGAAGGAAGGTACGGTTTTTACCATAACACTGCCCATCGATAATGTCTAAGAAGGTCATGATCATAGAGGATGAGGAAACCCTCAGGATGTCCCTTGAAAGGGTGCTTTCGAGAGAGGGATATGATGTGACAGGTGCTGATAGCGCAGAGACCGCCCTGGACATTATTGGCGAAAATTTCTATGACCTGATCCTTGTTGATGTGATATTACCTGGCATTACAGGCATAGAGTTTTTGAAAAGAGTTAAAGAGAGGTATCCTGACCAGATTATTGTTATTATGACTGCCTTTGCATCGCTTGAGACAGCTGTAGAGTCCTTGCGTGCTGGTGCCTATGACTATATCATAAAACCTGTAATGCATGAAGAGATAAAACAGGTAGTAAAAAATGCCATGCGGCAGAGAACGCTGCAGGAGGAAAACCTCCGTCTTAAAAAGATGTTGAGGTCCAGGTACGATGTTACAACTCTAATAGCCAGAAGTTCCCCGATGAAGAGATTGATGGATGAGATTGATGCTATGAAGACATCTGATAATAACATCCTTATCCTTGGAGAGATTGGTACAGGAAAGGAACTCATTGCAAGGACCATTCATGCCAGTAGCAGTCGCTCTGATGGCCCCTTCATCGTATTAAACAGCAGGGATATACCTCTGGAACTCTTTGAAAAGAGCGTTTTTGGCATATCGGGAGACAGAACCAGAGAAAAAGGTCTCTTGGAGGAGGCTAATGATGGGACACTGTTTATTCGTGAGATCTGTGACCTCACCGAGAGGCAGAGGGATATGCTCTTGTCTGTTTTCGAAAAGGGAGAGGTCACCATTCCAGGGTCTGAAACCTCAATGAAGATAAATATGAGACTTATAGCTGCTTCGATGTATGACCCAACTGATCAATGGGAGACATCGAAGATGCCGAGATGCAGGGTATTGAGGGTTCCGCCACTTCGTGAACGGCAGGAGGATATAGAGGACCTTGCCAGGCACTTTATTAAAAGATTTTCCAGTGAACTCTGCAAGGACATAAAAGGTATCGATGATGATGCCATCGCCATTTTAAGGGGTTATCCCTGGCCCGGGAATGTAAGGGAATTGCAAAATGTTATTGAAAGGGCTGTCTTGCTCTCTGAGAAGGATTATATAGGCAGGGAAGAAGTAGTCCTTCTTATTGGTAAAGATGATAATTGAAGATGCTATAGCCTTTCTCAAAAAGACCCCTCCCTTTCAGTTTCTCGATGATGCGATTCTCAGGAAGATTGCAGGCAGTCTTTCCCTTCAGTTTTATCCAAAGGATACGGTCATATTAAAGCAGGAAGACACTTCTTTTGATTCTGTATGGATTATTAAAAAAGGCAGTGTTCGCATATCTGTGACCATGGATAGTGGTGAGGATGTGATAGATTACAGGGGAGAGGGTGATAATTTCGGGTTCCTTTCATTAATAGATAACGAAAGACAGACGACAACAGTAACTGCAATTGATGACACTATCTGCTATATCCTCAATAAGGACAGGATGAAGGAACTAATGGATAAGAATCCTGCCGTTGCTGAGTATTATCTGTCCTATCTCTCAAGATATGTTGACAGGACCTACCGGGAGATGCACAGGAAGAGTCTTCTCTATGGATCCGACCGCCTTCTCTTTACCACAAAGGCAGGAGATATAGCAAAAGAGGCAATAACTATCTATGAAGATAACACGATCAGAGATGCTGCAAGGATGATGGCACAGGAAAGGGTTAGTTCACTTGTGGTTATTAATAGAGCAACGGGTTTGCCAGCAGGGATCATAACAGACACGGACATGACGAAAAAGGTTATTGCCCTGGGGAGGGATGTGTCTGAGCCTGTCAGGAACATAATGACAATCTCTCTTATAAGGGCTGATGCTGATGAGTCCTGTTTCAGTGCCATGATGAAGATGATTAAACATAACATACATCACATTCTTGTTATTAAGGATGGTTATCTTGAAGGGATAATGACGAATCGGGACCTCATGCTCTTGCAGGGAACCTCACCCCTTTCCCTTTCTTACAGTATCGAAGATCAACGGAGTATTGAGGGGCTTGTCTCGATCGCCAGGAGGATGAATGGACTTGTTGGTCTTCTCCTCAAAGAGGGGGCAAAGGCAAGCAGTATTCTCAATGTTGTGACAGAGATAAATGATAGGCTTGTTAGAAAGGCAATAGAACTTGCCGAAAAGAGTATAGGCTTACCTCCTGTGCCGTATTGCTGGGTTGTCTTTGGAAGCGAAGGAAGAAGGGAACAACTGTTCAAGACAGACCAGGACAACGCTATAATTTACGCAGACTCGTCCGGAGAAGGTGAGGTCAGGGATTATTTTTCAACCCTGGCAAGGGTGGTTCATGATAGCCTTATAAGGATAGGATATCCCGAGTGTTCATCCGGTTACATGGCGATGAATAATGAGTGGTGTCAGCCTTTGAAGGTCTGGAAGGGATATTTTCAGAATTGGGTTAAAAGTCCTGACCGCGGAGTATTATCAAGGCGCATTACATTCTTTGATATGAGACCTGTATATGGTAAACAGTCCCTTGTTGAGGAATTGCGAAATTCCTATTCTCCCTTGATTAATGGTGAATTTTTAAAGACCATGGCAGATGTAATAACAAGAAATGTGCCCCCTGTAGGATTCTTAAAGTCCTCTGTTGTAGAGAGGAGTGGCGAGAGGAGTGAAGTCCTTGATTTAAAGCAGAGGGGGACCATACCATTTGTTGATATTGTAAGGTTTTTTTCCCTTGAGAAGGGGATTCGTGAGACCTCTACTATTGAGAGGATAAAGATACTCAGGGCAAGACATCCCATCTTCAAAGAATATGCTGATGAGATAGAACATGTCTATGAATTTATCATGCTCCTCAGGATTCATCATCAGTTTCAACAGATAAGTTCAGGGGAAAGGCCAGATAATATTATAATACTGTCCAGGCTGAGCACTCTCGAAAAAAAGACCATTAAGGAGGCTTTTAATTTAATATCCAGGCTTCAAAAGATAATTAATGAGGGCACCTAACGACTGTTGCCTATTGATAGGGTATATCTCGTGTGAGCATCAATTATACCCATGAGTTCTCTTATTATTGGACCTGTTAATCTTATCCTCTCGAGCTTTGATATATCCCATTTTCTGAGTGTCTCGTAAACATTTATAATCTGAGGTGATAGCTTTATATGGTCTGTGGTGCTGGCACAGTTCTCACACAGGATAGCACCGTGAGAAATATAAAAGTTCGTGCCGGAACGGTTACAGCGCGCACATCCATTGAGCCTTGGCCCGAACCCTTCCAGGTCAAGTAGTCGGATGGTATAGAAGACTGAGACAGTGTTGAGATAATTAGTGTAATTGTCTCTTGTCTCTTGTCTGCTCTCCGATCTCTGTCTTATGAGATATCTCTCAATCCAGATAAGTGTATTCAGAAGAAGATTAAAGACATTCCTGTTTTTTTCCCTCTCAGGGACGACCTTCAGTGTAAATTCTATCATTTTTAATAACTTCAAAAGGCAGTTCATTTCATCCCTGAGTGACTGAAAGTTCCTTATTATGTCGGACTGTGTCAGACGGGGAAGCTCCTTGTTCTCCTTGCCCCAGAAGGCGATCCTTGAATAAGTGAGTGGTTCGAGGCTACTTCCAAACCGGCTGGTGGTTTTCCTGGAGCTCTTTGCAAATACCCTGATGAGGCCATATTCAAGGCTTAATATAGTGACTATCAGGTCTGCCTCTGCAAATGGTGTGGATTTAAGTATAATACCCTCTGTTCTATGGAGCATAAATTACAAGTGTAGACAATGGCTTTATCTTCATTAAAGCTGTAGGCCAGAGCCAGGTAGCCATTAGCCAGAAAGATAGGGTTTATGTTACATTACATTACATTACCGAAGTCTTCTGGCCTGAGATTTTTTAGCCACTCCTCGAGTTCATCCATGGACTTTCTTTCCATTATCTCCTCTTCAACAAAGATGGGAGCATTGACCCTCAGCGCGACAGCTACTGCATCGCTTGGTCTTGAATCAACCGGTATTTCCCGTTGTCCGTCATTGAGATATATAAGGGCATAATAGGTATTGTCCAGTATCTCTGTTACGACAACCCTTGTTATCTTTATCTTTATTGAACCAAGGAGGTTTTTTATTAGGTCATGGGTAAGGGGCCTTGGTGTGATAACACCGCCAAGGGCAAGGGCAATTGAGTCAGCCTCTGGCTTGCCTATCCATATTGGAAGCGTACCCTCTCCGTCTATCTCCTTGAGCAACAATATATACATGCTGCTTCTTGGATCAAATAATAAACCCTCAACCTTCATCTGAATCAACATGATTTAGACCTGCATCCCGTATAATTCCTTGAGAAATCTCTCATCATTACGCCATTTTTTCTTGACCTTCACCCATAACTCAAGGAAGACCTTTTTGCGTGTGAGCCCTTCGATCTCGAGCCGTGCATCTCTGCCTATCTCTTTTAATCTCGCACCTCCTTTTCCTATTATAATACCTTTTTGTCCTTCTCTTTCAACTATGATGTTTGCTGATATAAAGACCCTGTCTTCCTCTTCCTGCCACTTTGTTATCTCAACTGCTACAGAGTGAGGGACCTCTTCCTCTGTCTTCTGCATTATCTTTTCCCTCAATATCTCAGAGGCGATAAAGCGCTCATACTGATCTGTTATAACATCGTCGGGATAATATTTGGGCCCCTCTGGAAGCCTTTTCGCGATTTCCTGTATTACAATCGTGGCATCCTCCTTATTGAGAGCAGATACTGGTATAATTGCTTCAAAATCGTATATATGGCTCATCTCGTCAATTAAAGGCAGTATCTCCGACTTTTTTACAAGGTCAACCTTATTTATGATAAGTATACACCTTTTGGCACTTTTTTTTATAATGTCAAGGATGAACCTGTCGCCACTGCCTAATTTCTGAGGCTCTATCATAAAAAGTATTAAGTCAACATCATTTAAGGCCTCTATGGCCTCCTGAACCATAAATTCGCCGAGTTTGTGAAGGGGTTTATGGATCCCAGGGGTATCGATGAAGACGATCTGACAGTCCTCGAGTGTCTTTATCCCCTTTATCCTCTTCCTTGTTGTCTGGGGTTTTGGTGTTACTACAGAGACCTTTTCGCCAAGTATGTTATTTAATAGCGTGGATTTTCCCACATTTGGTTTGCCCACAATGGCTACATATCCCGAGCGAAACCCCTTCATTACACAAGCCTTGATAGGGCTGATCTGATCCTGTTTATCCCCTTTTCTATGTTCTCCATTGATGTTGCATAAGATAGCCTTATATTATCTGGCTCACCAAAGGCCTCACCTGGGACAAGGGCAACAGAGGCTTCTTCAAGGAGGTATAATGCAAGGTCAGAGGAATTCGTTATCTTTCTGTCTCCACAGGATTTCCCCATAAAAGAAGAGATATTAGGAAAGGCATAGAAGGCACCATTGGGGACAAGGCATGACACACCCTCAATGGAATTAAGGGCTGTCACCATGAAGGTCCTTCGTCTATCAAATTCTTTTCTCATTCTTTCAACAGAGTCCTGTGGACCACGGAGCGCCTCAATGGCAGCCATCTGGGCAATGGAGTTAGGGTTTGATGTGGACTGACTCTGTATCTTTGTCATGGCCTTTATTATCTTCTCAGGTCCTGCAGCAAAGCCTATCCTCCAGCCTGTCATTGCATGAGACTTTGAAAGGCCATTAACAACTATGGTCTTTTCCTTTATCTCCTTATCAATTGATGCTATGCTCACATGCGTTACTCCATCATAAACAAGCTTTTCATAGATTTCATCAGAGATTATATATATGTCATGTCTGAGACATACCTCCGCTATTTTTTCAAGTGATCTTCTGTCATAGGTCAGACCTGTAGGGTTTGATGGTGAATTCAAGATCAGGGCCTTTGTCCTCTCTGTTATAACTGATTCGAGTTTCTCCGCCCCGAGGATGAAACCATCCCTTTCCTCTGTCCTGGCGAATACAGGCGTGGCATCATTCAAAAGCACCTGGTCAGGGTAGGAGACCCAGTAGGGCGTTGGTATTATAACCTCATCACCTGGTCCGTAAAGGGCCTGGGCAATATTATAAAGACTGTGTTTTGCCCCGCAGGAGACTATAATCTGCTCTCTTGTATATTGAATATTATTGTCTCTTATGAACTTATCTATTATAGCGTCTTTAAGTTTGTCTATGCCACCGACAGGCGTATATTTTGTGAATCCATCCCTGATTGCCTTAATGGCTGCCTCTTTAATATTCTCAGGTGTGTCAAAGTCAGGCTCACCAACGCCGAAATTGATAACATCCACCCCTTCTGCCCTCAAAGCCTTTGCCTTTGAATCAACGGCAAGTGTTGGCGATGGTTTTATCTTCAATGACCTTTCCGAAAGCATATCAATCCTCCTTAGATTAGAAATCAGGAAACATCCTGAAATAAATAGTCTTTCCTGAATCTTCAAGGCTTGCTGTTAGAATGCCACCATCTACATAAGACAGTTTAAATCCTTTAAAACCCCTCTGAACAAGGTCAAGGGCATTGGCAGGACAGCCCTTTTCGCAGCCGGCAACACCTCTGATCATCCTGCTTATAAGTCCGTTTATATCTATCTTGTCATATTCAATATCCTTTGACTTAATAAAATCCTTGATCTTGCCCTCGACCGTTTGTAAATCTACTTTGAAGGGATTGGGCATCGGTATCGAGATTGAATCGTTATCAATAGTTACGGTTAGCTCCATTTATCCTCCAATAGTTTTTTTAATCCTTGATGCTACAGCATCTATAAACTCCTCTGTAAGGGCATATCCCTTTACAGGTGGACTTGCAAGTGGCACGAGGTCCTTTGTCATTATACCATCTTCAACAGTCTCGATGACCGCCTTTTCAATTTCGGATGCTAATCTTACAACCTCCACTGTATTATCAAGTTCTCCTCTCTTCTTTAATGCCCCTGTCCAGGCAAAGATGGATGCTATGGAATTTGTTGAAGTTGGCCTGCCCTTCAAGTATTCCCTGTAGTGTCTGACTATCGTGCCGTGGGCAGCCTCGAACTCATATTTGCCATCTGGTGACACGAGTACAGAGGTCATGAGGCCAAGACTACCAAATCCGCTTGCAACCATGTCGGACATGACATCACCGTCATAGTTCATGCATGCCCAGAGCATACCCCCTTCTGACTTTATTACCTGGGCGACCGCATCATCGATCAGGAGATATCGGTAATTGATACCCCTCTCTTTAAATTTATGGCTGACCTTTTCAACCTCATCAGAAAATATGTCTCTGAAGAAACCGTGATATTTCTTCGATATGGTATCCTTTGCACCGAACCATAAATCAACCCTTTCGCTCAGGGCATAATTGATACACGATAGGGCAAAATTCCTTATAGATTCTTCGAGATTGTGGATACCCATTATAACGCCTTTACCCTTGAAATTGTGCATCTCGATAACCACTTTCTCACCCTTCTCAGGTGTAAAGACGAGTTCGGCCCTTCCAGGGCCTTCAACAATATATTCAGTGCTTTTATATATATCGCCATAGGCATGTCTTCCAATTATGATGGGCCTTTTCCAGTTTCGGACAGCAGGGGGGATGTTCTTTATTATTATGGGCTTGCGAAAGACTGTACCATCAAGGATTGAGCGGATCGTCCCATTTGGGCTTTTCCATTGTTCCTTCAAGTTGTATTCTCTAACACGGTCTGCATTTGGTGTTATTGTTGCACATTTCACGCCTACGCCTATCTCCTTAATAGCCATTGCCGCGTCAACAGTAATACGGTCCTCTGTCTCATCCCTCTTTTTTATGCCGAGGTCGTAATATCTTATGTCAATGTCGAAGAAGGGGTTAATCAATTTCTCCTTGATCATGTGCCATATAACCCTTGCCATCTCGTCGCCATCTATCTCGACAACAGGGTTTTTTACCTTAACTTTTTTCATCCTACCTCCTGATAAAATAAAGTGGTTTAATTTAAATGATGGGAATAAAGATGTCAAGAAATGGTATAATCCAGCCAGTACATTACAGGAGGTGTTATGAGGGTCCTTGTCACTGGAGGGGCTGGTTACATAGGCAGTCATGTTGTTAAGGCCCTTGGCGAGAGGGGCCATGAGGTTGTTACCTATGATAATCTATCCTACGGACACAGGGAGGCTGTGCTATACGGTCGCGTTGTAGTTGGTGACCTTAATGATATTCAATGCCTGAGGAGGGTCTTTCAAGAATTCAGGCCCGGGGCAGTAATGCACTTTGCTGCCCTTATTGTTGTACCTGAATCTGTTAGAGAACCATTGAGGTATTATTCAAATAATTTCTGTAATACCCTTAATCTCCTGAAGGTTTGCCTTGAAGAAGGTGTTGAAAGGTTTATATTCTCCTCCACAGCTGCAGTTTATGGAATACCCGGGGTTATGCCGGTCAAAGAGGGAGCCCCCTTAAATCCAATAAACCCCTATGGATGGTCTAAGGTTATGGTGGAGAGGGCACTTTCTGATATATCAAGAATCAATAATTTCAGATATGTTTCTTTACGATATTTTAATGTTGCCGGTGCTGACCCACTTGCGAGGATAGGCCAGTGGCGGAAGGATGCAACCCATCTGATAACGGTATCTGTCAGGACCGCCCTCGGTAAACGGCCCTATCTCGAGATATACGGCACTGACTATCCAACACCTGACGGAACCTGCATAAGGGACTACATCCATGTTGAAGACCTGGCCGATGCTCACATAGTTGCCCTTGAGTATCTTGCCGACGGCGGTCCTTCTAATGTGTTTAATTGTGGCTATGGTCATGGATACTCTGTAAGGGAGGTTGTTGAGGTTGTAAAGAGGGTTACAGGCTCTAACTTTACGGTGAAGGAGGTGGGTAGAAGAGAGGGCGATCCACCTGAACTCGTTGCTGATAGTTCCAGGCTAAAGATGATTATGAACTGGCAGCCAAGATATGACGACCTTGCCTTCATAGTAAAGACCGCCTATGAGTGGGAGAGGAAGGTATCACGGATAGGCAATAAATGATTAGGATGTAGACTAGAGTTAGACTACAGGTTGAATAATAAATTTTGACTGGCCGACATGGAGCCACGCGCTGAAGGGTCCTTACTCCCTGACTGTCGCGCTTCTTACGTAAGGATAGCGCGCGAACTGTCCCCGGCCTTAGGTTGGTCAGAGCAGTCCATCTTTACGTGCCTTTTTTCTGGTCAGAATGGCAAGCTTGTTCAGGGCATTTATATAGGCCTTTGCAGCGGCTACTATGATATCTGTATCAGCCCCGTGTCCCCTCACGGTCTTTTCGTCCTCTTCAAGGGAAACCGTTACCTCACCGAGGGCATCGGTACCCCCTGTTATGCTCTTAACCTCGAATTTCTGGAGGCTGCTCCTGGTACCTGTTATGGCAGCAATGGCCTTGTAAACAGCATCAACAGGACCATCGCCATGCTCCATCTTTTCAATGATACTGTCATTGACCCTGAGCTTAAGGGCAGCTGTTGGCCTCAGGTTTATGCCACTTGTGATGGAAAGATCAATTAGACTGTATATCTCGGGTATCTTGGATACCTCTTCAGAAACGAGCGTTTCTATGTCCTCGTCAAAGATATATTTTTTCTGGTCAGCCAGTCTCTTAAACTTTTCAAAGGCCCTGTTCAGTTCTTCCTCCGCCAGGTCATAACCTAGTTCCTGTAACCTCGCCTTAAAGGCATGTCTTCCTGAATGTTTCCCGAGGACAAGCTTTGACTGCGGTATGCCCACATCCTCGGGTCTCATTATCTCATAGGTTGAACGTTCTTTGAGAAAACCATCTTGGTGTATCCCTGCCTCATGGGCAAAGGCATTGGCTCCCACAATTGCCTTATTGGGCTGGACAACCATACCAGTAATCTTTGAAACGAGTCGGCTTGTTTTAAATATCTCCTGCGTAACTATCCTTGTGTCCGCATTAAAGAACTTCGGTCTCGTCTTTAAGGCCATGACTATCTCTTCCATTGAGGCATTACCTGCCCTTTCCCCAATTCCATTAATGGTACATTCGACCTGCCCTGCTCCTTTGAGTATTGCTGTGAGGGAATTTGCGACAGCAAGGCCGAGGTCATTGTGGCAGTGGACAGATATAACAGCCCTGTCTATATCAGGGACATGATTCATTATGTATTCGATTAACTCTCCAAACTCCTGTGGTATTGAATAACCGACAGTGTCAGGGATATTAATGGTCTTTGCCCCCGCCCTGATGACCGCTTCTATAACCTTGCATAAATAGTCCCAATCAGAGCGTGTAGCATCCTCGGCAGAAAATTCAACATCATCCGTAAACTGTCTTGCCTTTTTTACTGCCCTCACCGCTGCCTCAAGCACCTCCTCCCTGGACATCCTGAGTTTATACTGAAGGTGTATATCAGAGGTGGCAATAAAGGTATGGATCCTTGCGGATTCGGCAGGCCTCAGTGCCTCACCAGCCCTTTCTATATCCTCATCCTTTGCCCTTGCCAGCCCGGCGATAGTTGCACCCCTGATTTCACTTGCAACCTTATTAACAGCCTCGAAATCTCCAGGAGATGCAATGGGAAAACCTGCCTCTATTATGTCAACGCCGAGTCTGACAAGTTGCCGTGCCACCTGGAGCTTTTCATCAACATTCATTGATGCCCCTGGTGACTGCTCCCCGTCTCTCAGGGTTGTGTCAAAGATCTTTATTATCCTCATTGGACTCTCCAAACAAGTTGTAAAGTATAGGGGCAATTTATGACTCGCCCCTCAAGCAAAGGACCTCCACACACGGTGCCATTTTAGCCTTCTAATCTATTAGCCCCTTTACTTTCTGTGGTTAAAGCTTCTTCTTTCAGTTTCCTCTTTCTTACAAAGAGTATTATGTTTTCTATTATACCCCAGAATAGGTAAAGCATTGCAAAGATGAATATTGCCGTTGATGTATGGACAAAGAGGATGAATAAAATAATAACGAAGACAATGAGTACCCAGAAGGGCTTTCTCTCTCTGAAATCAATCTCCTTCAATCCGTGATACCTGACTGTGCTGACCATCAATAATGATAGGAGAATGGTAATAACTAAAAAGAAGATATTTTTATCGGGAGGTGTATTGTAAAATTCATGATAGAATATGACGATTGATGCCAGCACAGTTGCAGCCCCTGGTATTGGCATTCCCTTGAAGGCCTTTGAACCAGTTGAGCCAGTCTGGATGTTGAACCTTGCAAGTCTGAGGGCGCCGCAGGCAACAAAGAGAAATGCAGCAGCCCATCCAAGCCTTCCAAAGGGTGTTAGTGCCCATTTATATATCATCACAGATGGTGCAACCCCAAATGCAACCAGATCAGAGAGTGAGTCGAGCTCAATGCCGAAACGGGTAGTTGTGTTTGTTAACCTTGCAATCCATCCATCAAGGCCATCAAAGATGTTTGCAATTACTATTGCCCAGGCCGCATAAAGGTAATTACCATTTACTGCTGAGAGGATTGCAAAGAAACCGCAAAACATTCCACAGAGGGTTAGTGTATTGGGAAGGATATAAACACCCTTCTTTGGCCTCTTATTATCGAAACTGCCATGTTTTGCTACCATATCCTGCTCAATTATAGCATAACTCAGGAAATAGTTAAGTGAGAATCAGGAAGTGGGAAGTGAGTAGTAAAGAGTGGAGCGCGCAAATAACTCTGACCCTTAGCTCCTAATTTTCGTTGCTGGTGTGGTATTATTATATATACAAGGAGGAATATGAGACTTGCTTGCCTTTTTATCTTCTTCTTTCTGGTTGTTTCTCCCTGCCCCCTGAATGCTGTAGATATGGCAGACCTGACCTATCAGGGGACTCACATTCTCACTTACGGTGTCATGGATGAACTCTCAAGGGTCTTTGAAAAAAAATATGGCAAGAAGGTTTTCATTAAGGGTGGGGGATGTACAGATGGCATAATTGCGGTGACTAAAAAGGGTTTTGATCTTGGAGGGTTATGCTGTCCCTTAAATCAGAAGTTTCAGAAACAGGAAAATCTGATTCCCTACAGGGCTGCAGTAGATATAAAGGTTGTTATAGTCAATAAGACGAATCCTTTAAGTGATATTACATTGACAGACCTTTCAAGGATACATTCGGGCACCATATCTAACTGGAAACAATTTGGTGTTATGGATAAGCCCGTAGTCCTGATTTACAGGGACCATTGCAGGAATATGGCGGAACCTGTCAGGGAAATTCTCAATATAAAGAAATTATCAAGTAAGGCCATAGTTGTTCAGACCGATAAGGAGGTGGTTGAATATGTCGAGAGGTTTCCTTCTGCGATAGGTATTACGAGCAGGGTCTTTGCTGAGGCATCAAAGGTCAGGATTATTAAGGTTGATGGGGTTGAACCATCGCCTGAGAATACAGAGAAGGGACTATACAAACTTACCGGCGACCTTTTCGTTGTCACAAAAGCAAAACCTTCGATCTGGACAAGGAGATTCGTAGAATTCATACTTGGAGTTGAGGGTCAGGAGATAATCGGTAAGAGATTTGGCAGAGTCAGATGAAGGTATGGGATAGACTATCTATAAGATATAAAATCGTTTCTATTATAATCGCAATTATACTACTGATAACAATTACGACCCTACCAACAGTTTCGAACCTTGTAAAATCTGCTCTTACAAAACAGCAGCAGGACCATCTGAAGAGTGTAAGAAATCTTATGGCAAAGATTCTTAATGACTATGAAAGCAAGGTTACCAACTATTCGAAACTCTTCAGTAATGACAGAGAGATCAGGGATACACTTTTTTATTATGCTGAGCTTTCTGGTGAGAGACATCATCCCCTCAGGGCCGTCACAAGACTCTTTCATTCCTTTGATATAAGTTTTATCGAGCTGTGCGATTCGAGAGGAAGGGTGGTTGCAAACGCTGAGGAACCAGAGAGGTTTGACATTGACAGGTCAAAGGATACGTTGATTTACAATGCCATTCAGGGAAGGGTAACGTCTGGCAAGGAACTGACAGAAAGAGGTTTTATGATTAAGGCAGCTGCTCCTATTTATTACAACGACAATCAATTAATAGGTGTTATTACAACAGGGATACTACTTGATGAAAATCTTTTACAGAAAATGAAGGCCTTAAGCGATACAGAAATAGTGACTACTGATATAAAGGGAGACATAGTTACATCAACTTATAAAGATGAGGCAGGTCTAAGGGATATACTCTTCTCAGATAATAGGAAAGACTTTCAACTTATTAAATTACTCCTTAAAGGTCTATCCGAAGAGGTTATTGGTGATATGTATATCCTTAAAGAGAACCATTTGCCCCTGTTGATAGCAAGGGCACATCTCACATTGTTTACCCTCTTTTTTATTATTACATCTACATCCAGTTTAATTGTCTTTACTATATTGAAAAGACTCCTGTTACCCATAATCAGATTAAAAGAAGGGGCTGAAAGAATAGGTGGGGGGGATTTTCACTACAGAATCGAGGTGGATTCGAGGGATGAACTGGGTGAACTTGCCGAGGGTTTTAACAATATGGCTGAGAACCTTGGGAGGTTGCAGGAGATGGAAGAAAGGCTCAATCATTCTGAGAGACTTGCCACTATAGGCAGGTTTGCCGCAGCAGTTGCTCATGAGATAAATAATCCCATAGGTAATATTATAGGTCTTGCCAAGTTGATGAAACGAGATATCACTGATGAAGGTATAAGGTCTGATATCGACACGATCATTAAGGATGCTGACAGGTGTGGCAGGATAGTAAAGGACCTTTTGCTATATTCAAGGCAGTCATCACCAAAAAGGGAGGAGGTTTCTCTTAAACAGTTGATCAGGGAGGGGATCGAGGCTGCTGCTAAGTCAATTGATTCAAAAAAGATAGAGATCATTGAGGAGGTCGAGGATTTAAGTATACATGTTGACCTTATACAGTTAGGACAGGTAATACATAATCTGGTACAGAACTCAATTCAGTCCATTGAGTCAGAGGGACGGATCGCGGTGAAGGCGAGGAGGCTTGACAGTAAGATAGTGATTATTGTTGAAGACACAGGTTGTGGCATCGATGATGAGATTAAGGACAGGATATTCTATCCCTTTTTCACCACAAAAAAGACAGGAGAAGGAACTGGTCTGGGTCTTGCTATAAGTTACAGTATAATACAGAACCATGGCGGTGATATAACCTTTGAGAGTCAGAAGGGTAGGGGCAGCAGATTTTGTATCAATCTGCCTGCATGAAGGAGGTTGCATGATCAGGGTTTTGGCAATAGATGATGAAGAGACCATGCTCAGGATCCTCAGGAGGTCTCTTGAACCGGAAGGTTATCTTGTTGAGACCTATTCGAGGGCAGAAGATGCCATAACCAGACTCCAGACAGTACCATTTGATGTGGTCATAACTGACCTGATGATGCCTGACATTGATGGTTTTAAGGTTATAGAAAAGATAAGGTCCATTGATCAGAACATACTGATAATTGTGATAACTGCTTACTCTTCTGTGGAATCCGCTGTCAGGGCAATTAAAGGCGGTGCCTACGACTTTATACCCAAGCCCTTTGATCCAGAACATCTCCTGATAATATTAAAGAGGGGAATCGAGGCAAGAAATCTCAGGATAGAGAATATTGGGCTAAGAAAGAGGCTTGATGGCAAAGAAAAGGAGATTATTGGAAATAGCCAGGCTATGAGATATGTCTTCTCTATGATAGAGAAGGTTAAGAATACAGATGGTACAGTACTGCTAATAGGAGAAAGTGGGGTCGGAAAGGAATTGATAGCAAGGGCAATTCATTCAGGAAGCAGGCGGGCCGATTTTTCTTTTATACCCATAAACTGTGGTGCCCTTCCTGATGAACTTCTTGAATCAGAGCTATTTGGTTATGAAAAGGGTGCCTTTACAGGTGCGGTAAACAGGAAGATAGGCCTTTTTGAGGCAGCAGACAAAGGGACCGTCTTTCTTGATGAGGTCAGTAGCATCAGCCCCATGATGCAGGTGAAACTCCTCAGGTTTCTTCAAGAGAGGACATTCATGAGGCTTGGCGGTAAAGAATTGATAAGTGTTGATGTGAGGATAATAGCTGCTACAAATGAAGACCTTAAGTTGTCTGTTGAGAAGGGATATTTCAGGAAAGACCTTTATTACAGGCTGAATGTGATACCCATCGAGATACCGCCTTTAAGGGAGAGAAGGGATGATATACCGCTGCTCATAAGGTATTTTATGAGGAGATTTTCGTTGATGATGAACAGAAATGTCACTATAACAAAGGAGGCAGAAGATGCCCTTACGAAATACAGGTGGGAGGGAAATGTAAGGGAACTTGAGAATGTGATAGAAAGGGCAATAACGATTACTGATGATAATCTGATCGGTATTGATGACCTACCTTCAGAGGTTCTTACTGACAGTGAGAAACTGAATGGAAAGGTGACCCCTTATCCTTTCGACCTTACCCTTTCCGAACTTGAGAGGATTCATATACAGAATGTACTTAAACTAACAGATGGTAACAAGAGCAGGGCAGCCAGAAGACTTGGCATTGATTACAGTACCCTCCTTAGAAAGCTTAAATCGATCGGTATTGAAGAATTATAGCAAAATGCTATTCATCCGTTATTCTGCTATAGCATCCTGCCTTAATAATTAGAATTATAATTTTTCTAAAATTAGATTTAGATGAATTAAACACCCCACAACTCCTTGAAATTCCTGAATAAATGCGGTTTCAGGCATTATGAATTAGTTGAAGGTCCATATGATAGCTCTCCCATTGTACCTCTCAGCAACAGGCATATTAATTGCTTAATTAAATTGAAAAAGACTGCAGGGGGAGGTGATAGAATTAAGGGATTAGTCTGAAGGAGAGAAGTTTCAGTAAATTAAAGATATTTAGAGTGAGGAGGTAAGGATGAAATTAAAGAGTTTTAAAAGTTTTTTGTTTATTGGTTTCCTTACGATAGTAGCGTTATCCCTTTACTCATTCTGGACACCTGCTAAATCGACTGCAGAAAATAACAAGGTCTATAAAGGGACGGTCTATTCAGCAACCCGTGGTGGACACATGGTCTTTACGACAATAACGATTGACTCCAGCAGGGAGATGATATCAGGCTCTGTTGCAGGCAGACTACCCATGCCAAACAATGAGCAGGCAGATGCAATAGAGATGTCTCCTGATTATAAGTATATCTATTATCCCACATGGGATACGAGCACACTCTACGTTGTTGATATCAGCGACAGGATGAATCCAAAGGTTGTGAGCGAGAAGAAGGTCTTTGACAAACCAACGAGGTTCTGTGGTAGTCATTACGGACCTGATGGAAGGTTATATCTCAGTTCAATGGCTCAGGGTGATGTTCATGTGTTTGATGTTAAAAATCCAGTAGACCCAAAGCTAATGGACAGGCTCTATAAGACGACCTATCTATGCGGTGTTCAGGTCCTGGAAAACGGTAAATATGTCTGGACTACGGACATGAAGGACCACAAGCTCTATGTTTATGAGGCAGCAACCGGAAAGAGGATAAAGGAAATAGAGACAGGGAGGAAGGAGTTTCTCCACAGGGCAAGGCTCAGCCCGGATGGGAAATTACTGTATCAGGCCTCAACAGGTGCTGTGGCCGGTCAACCTGCTGATGGGAGATTCTATGTCGTAGACACGAAGAAGATGAAGGTTGTAGATACCGTTGTCTTTGGTGAGGATTATGATGTGCATGATGTGGCAACAACTCCGGATGGAAAATATGCCATAGCGGCAGTAAGGAGGGTCCCTCCAGCAGAATATAAGGACTCAGAATACATAGTTGTGAATCTTCAGACCAAGAAGGTCCTTGGCAGTATCTCCATGTGTAAGTCCTGCCATAATGCCTATGGAGTGAATCCCAAGGCAGGTAAGGATCGTGAGGTCTTTCTCTGTGGTATCCAGATAGCATGGGAAAAATAGTCTGACCCCCTCCGGGCCCGCCGCAGGGCGGGCCCGCCTTTTTATTGCAACCATCTTTTTCCCCGTAGTCTGCTGTCCGTTTACAGACACGATTCACGGCTAACGGATACCGGATGCCGTTCCTTGAATGTGTGTTATACTAACAGGAGGTGTGATGAATCTCCTCGCTTATGCAGCAAGAAATTTAAGTAGAAGACCTTTCAGGAGCATTGCCCTGATACTTTCTGTTACTCTTGTATCCGGATTGCTCTTTGCAGGTGCGATCAGTATAAAGGGTGTTATGAACAGTATAGGACTTGGCACGAAGAGACTCGGTGCAGACCTGATGGTTATTCCTCGTGGATATGAGAATAATGTGAAGACTACTTTAATTGCCGGAACTCCTTCTGTTTTTTATATGCCCTTTGAAAATCTTGACAGGATAAGGAAGATAAAAGGGGTGAAGTCCGCCTCACCTCAACTCTTTATTAAAGGGACTCACTATGAGTGTTGCACACAGGTTGAAGCCTTTCTTATTGCCTTTGACCCTGCTACAGATTTTACAATAACACCATGGTTACAGGAGTCTATCGGCAGGCCTCTTCAGAAGGATGAGGCAATCATAGGGAGGTCCATTCCTGTTGCAAAGGGAGACGATATGGTGTTTTATGGGAAACCCCTGAAGGTTGTGGGATTTCTCTCTGATACGGGTCTTGAGTATATAGACCATGGCGTTTTCATGACCTTTGATACCGCGAGGGATATGATAAGGACATCAAAAGAAAAGGCCGTTGAACCACTCGGCATCAGCGAGGATGTGATCTCCACTGTACTGGTTCAGCTTAATCCTGATATATCACCTGAGAGGGCTGCTGTTTTTATAGAATATGAGGTTCCAGATGTAAAGGCCATTGCATCTCAGGACGTAATAGGTGGGGTGAAGAAACAGCTTTATACCCTTTTAAGGATGCTTCTCGGGATAGGGGTCTCCTTGTGGTTGATAACAATCATCCTTATAGCAGTTGTGTTTTCAATGATTGTTAATGAACGACAGAGAGAGATAGGGATATTAAGGTCTATAGGTGCAAAGAGGGGTTCTGTATTTAAATTAATAATGGCAGAGGCATTTATTATATCCCTTATTGGTGGATTAGCAGGCATAATATCCTGGGGATTATTGCTTTATAGCTTTAGGGGTCCTCTTATGGATGCCTTTAAATTACCCTATCTCTGGCCTGACAGGACATTTATATTGAGTGCTATAATAGTAACATTGACAGTTTCAACGATCAGCGGGGTTGCCGCAGCGTTCTATCCTGCAATGAGATGTAGCAGGATGGAACCCTATGAAGCTATAAGAAAAGGAGAATAGAATGATCGAGGTAAAGGGTGTTACAAAGATATACAGGGCTGGCGGTCAGGAGATTCGAGCCGTAGATAACGTATCTCTCAGATGCGAAAAGGGTGAATATGTCTCCATCATTGGCCATTCAGGAAGTGGCAAGACTACCTTACTAAGTCTTATAGGGGGGCTTACAAGGCCTGATGACGGTGATATTTTGATTGATGGTAAGAGTATCCTCTCCCTCGACGATGACCGTTTATCTGAGTTCAGGAACAGGAAACTTAATTTTGTGTTTCAATTTTCGAGCCTGATCCCCACCCTTACAGCCATAGAAAATGTTTTGCTTCCTGTGGTCTTCAGTCCCGAAAGAAAGAATGGAAAAGAGATAAGAGAGGAGGCAGTCAAGCTTCTTGATGCTATGGGACTTGGTGATAAGCTTGATGTTTATCCCTCGCAACTCTCAGGCGGTCAGCAGAGAAGGGTTGCGATAGCAAGGGCATTTATAAACAACCCTAACATAATACTTGCTGATGAACCAACAGGTGACCTCGATGAGGAGACAGAGGCTGAGGTGATTAGATTCTTCAAGAGATTGAACCAGGAAAGGGGGATAACCTTTATTGTGGTTACTCACAGTACAACGATCGCTAACGAGGCCAGGAGGGTTCTCAGAATGCACAACGGCAGACTTGCAGAATAGGAAATAGGAATCAATGCAGATAGAATCTGTTAATATTAATGAATCAGAGATAGAAACAGAGGCATTAATTCTTCCCCTCTGTGAAGGGGTTGAAATATCTCTTTATGATGATATAGATAACATCCTGAATGGTCTCTTAAAGGAGATAATAAGAAAGAAAGAATTTGGGGGTAAAGAGGGGCAAATCTCTATAATCCATACTCAGGGGAGGCTCAAGTCCGAGAGGGTCATCCTTACAGGGCTTGGTAAGAGGGATGGCCTGAATAAAGAGAGGCTCAGGAATGCCGGAGGACGGACCTTTTCTATTTTGAGCAATATTAAGATAAATACTGCTGCTCTTTCAACGAGATACCTTAATGCAGAAGGCCTATCGCCAATCCCATTTCTGGAAGGAGGTCTCCTCTCCATTTATAGATTTGAGAGGTATAGAAAGGATGAAGATGTAAATTTCAAGAGGTTTGTAATACTTTCTGAGCCTGTGCAAGAGATAGATGACTCAATTAAATGGATAGAAAGGGTTGTTGAGGCAGTGAGTTTTGTCAAAGACCTGGTGAATACCCCGGCAAATGATATGACACCTTCTGAACTTGCCCGTATTGCCCTTTCTCTGTCAAATGAAAAGGTCTCTGTAATGGTCCTTGAAAGGGAGGATGCAGAAAGAGAGGGTATGGGTGCTTATCTTGCTGTGGCAAAGGGCTCTTCAGAGCCACCAAAATTTATCATCCTTCACTACAGGGGTTCTGAAGAAGAACCTGTTGTCTTTATTGGAAAGTCTATTACCTTTGACAGCGGCGGTATCTGTTTAAAGCCAGCCGAGGGCATGGAAAAGATGAAATATGATATGGCCGGTGGTGCTGTTGTGCTGGGTTTGATTAAACTGGTAAGTGATGCAGGGTTACCCCTGAACATAATGGGTATTCTCCCGGCAACGGAAAACTTAATAGGAGGTAGTGCTACAAGGCCTGGTGATATAGTAAGGACCTGTTCAGGTAAGACCGTTGAGATAATCAATACCGATGCTGAGGTCAGACTCATCCTTGCCGATGCAATTGGATTTGCAAAAAGGTTTGCCCCGCGGGCTATAATAGATATAGCGACCCTTACAGGGGCATGTTCTATTGCCCTTGGCAATGAGGCAGCAGCCATAATGGGAAACGATACTGAACTGATGGAGAGATTAAAGAGGATCGGAGAGGAGACTCATGAAAGGGTATGGCCAATGCCCCTCTTTGATGAGTATGGTGAATATATCAAGAGCGACTTTGCTGATATCAAAAATACAGGTGGCAAGGTTGGCTCCCTTGTCACAGCAGCATATTTTCTCAAGGAATTTGCAGGGGAAACTCCCTGGATACATATAGATATAGCCAGTACAGCCTGGGCAGATAAGGATAAAGCCTATACTAAGAAAGGTGCTACTGCCTTTGGCCTTAGACTCCTGTCAAATCTTTTAAAGGAGATGATATGAAGACCTTGAAGTTAATATTATTTCTGTCCTTTTTCCTTGTGCCTTCCATTGCCTTTGCATGGGGGCCGCTGACCCATTTTTACCTTGGAAGTGAGATTCTTTCTCTTAGTTCTCTCATTCCGGCCAGTATTTATTCCATTTTGAAGAAATACAGACATGACTTTCTTTATGGCAATCTCATGGCTGATATAATCATAGGAAAGAAATATCTTCCAGAGGATAAAAACTCCCATAGCTGGGATGTGGCCCTGAGTCTGTTTGAAACTGCTAGGACAAAGCAGCAAAAGGCCTTTGTCTATGGATATCTGAGCCACCTTGCAGCTGATACAGTTGCACACGGTAAATTTATTGGCAGAAGGAATAACATTGGCCATACACTTATAGAATTAAAGGCTGACAGTATAATAGACAAGAGATACTGGATTCAGGCCATCACAATTAACCGTTCTGTTCAGCATAGAAACGACATATTTCTTGAGAGGACACTGGAAAGGGCCCTCTTTTCTTTCAAGACAAATAAGAGGATTTTTAAAGGGATGCTCATCCTTTCCTGTTTTAATCAGAAGAGGATAGGAGACATAATTGAGAGGAATATAAAGGGCATTGTTACCCCTTCAAACTCTTACATCCAGAGCCTCCATTATGAATCTATAGAGAGAATTATAGATGTGTTACGGAATGGCAGGGATTCAAAGGTCTTTGATGAAAGCCCTGTTTTGAAGCCTTAGACTTCAGTTTTGTTCTGGGTCACTACATCCACATGTTCTTACTCATCAAAACAATCTAACCAAAATCTATTTTTGCTTTATTGAGCACACAATTGCTTGGGTCCTCGATTCCCTATTACCGCAGGGATTATTTCTGGTATAATATAAAAAAATTTCTGGAGGGATGAATTGACTATCACAGAAAAGATACTTGCCTATCATTCAGGTAAAGAAAGGGTATATTCTGGCGAGTTAATAAATGCAAAGGTTGACCTTATCCTTGCAAACGACATCACAGCACCAATAGCGATTCATGAGTTCAAAAAGACAGGTGCAAGGGATGTCTTTGACAGAAATAAGATTGCTTTCATACCTGACCATTTTGCACCACAGAAGGACATAAAGGCAGCACAACAGTGCAAATTGCTCAGGGATTTCTCAAGACAATACCATCTTGGTCTTTATTTTGAGGTTGGCAGGATGGGAATAGAACATGCCTTGTTACCTGAGCAGGGTCTTGTGGTGCCGGGAGACCTTGTTATAGGTGCTGACAGCCATACCTGCACTTATGGTGCCCTAGGCGCCTTTGCAACAGGTGTGGGTTCAACCGATGTGGCCTCTGCAATGGCTACGGGTGAGTGCTGGTTTAAGGTTCCTGAGTCAATGAAGTTCATCTATTATGGGAAATTACAGAGATGGGTTGGTGGTAAAGACCTTATACTTCATACAATAGGTGATATTGGTGTTGATGGAGCCCTTTACAGGGCAATGGAATTTGAAGGAGAGGCTATAAGGGAACTTTCAATGCACGGCAGGTTTACAATGTGTAATATGGCAATTGAGGCAGGTGGAAAGTCAGGTATTATTGTGCCTGATGAGGTGACAGATCAATATGTCAGGGAGAGGGCAAAGAGACCGTATAAATTCTATACATCTGACGCTGATGCAGAATATGTAGAGATAAGGGAATATGACTGTTCAAAGATCCCTCTAACTGTGGCATGTCCTCATCTTCCTTCAAACACAAGGCCTGCTGCAGAGCTCAGCCATATCACCATTGATCAGGTAGTTATAGGTTCATGCACGAACGGAAGACTCGAGGACCTCAGGGAGGCTGCTGAGGTGATTAAGGGGAAAAAGGTAAACCCAAATGTTAGGATGATAGTTATTCCAGCAACACAGCAGATATATAAGGAGGCGATGAAAGAGGGCTTAATTGATATATTTATAGATGCCGAGGCAGTTGTATCAACGCCTACTTGTGGCCCCTGTCTTGGAGGCCATATGGGCATACTTGCCAGGGGAGAAAAGGCTCTGGCAACAACGAATAGAAACTTTGTGGGAAGGATGGGGCATCCTGAAAGTGAGGTATATCTGTCAAATCCTGCTGTTGCAGCAGCCTCTGCTGTGCTTGGCAGGATAGGCATACCCGAGGAGGTTATAGATGAATAAGCAGAACCATGTGTTGAGGCTCGGACTACCAAAGGGCAGCCTTCAAGAGTCAACATTGAGACTCTTCAGAAAAGCAGGGTATATAATAAGCGTTTCGGCTAGGTCTTACTATCCTGTCTTTGATGATCCAGAGATTGAATCCATGCTTATAAGGGCACAGGAGATGGCGAGGTATGTTGAGGATGGTCACCTGGACTGTGGTTTAACAGGTAAGGACTGGATACTCGAACAGAATGCTGATGTTGTTGAGATTGCCGAGTTGCGATATGCAAAGGAGGGTTTCAGGCCAGTTAAATGGGTGATAGCTGTTCCCAACGATTCAAAGATAAAGAGTATTAAGGACCTTGAGGGAAAGAGGATAGCAACAGAACTCGTTGGATTCACAAAGAGGTATCTTAAACAGAAGGGCATTAAGGCAGAGGTGGATTTTTCCTGGGGTGCTACCGAGGTTAAACCCCCTCATCTTGCTGATGCTATTGTGGAATTGACAGAGACAGGTACTTCCTTGAAGGCAAACAACCTGAGGATAGTGGAAACAATGATAGAATCTACGACCCGTTTTATTGCCAATAAAAAATCCTGGCAGGATAAATGGAAGAGGCAGAAGATGGAAAATATTGCACTCCTCCTTAAAGGTGCCCTTGCAGCTGAGGAAAAGGTGGGACTGAAGATGAATGTTCCTGAGGGTTCTTTTAAGAAGGTACTGTCCCTGCTTTCGGCAATGCATTCACCGACTGTCTCGCCTTTGTCTGATAGGGGATGGTATGCAATTGATGTAGTGATAGATGAAAGGACTGTAAGGGATATAATTCCCAGGTTGAAAAAGGCAGGCGCATCCGGTATAGTTGAATATCCATTAAATAAGGTTATCCCTTGATCTGGATAAACTGGGGTTTATTGCTAAAACCTCCGAATAAAAAGGATGATAGGTAACAATAATATGCCACATTTCCGAAAACATGTAGCTTTTTCTGCTTCTCTCCTTCTATTGATCTTATTTATTTTCGCGGGTTGTGAATCTCTAAAATTATCGTCGCCAATCTTGCCAATTAAGGAATATGAAAAGATTATAGTTGGAAGGCTTGACGCGGAATATGTGGGAACTCAAAATTGCCTCTCAGCCTGCCATTACCATGACACCATAAAAAGGAGTCTGGATGCAAGCACTATGGGATTACAGCTTTCGAGAAAGTCTGGGCTTCCCATTGTTAATTGTGAATCCTGTCATGGTCCAGGGAGTCTTGCCATTGAAGGTATAACACCTGAAAAGGTAGAGGAAGATGCACGGATGGGTATTCAGACCTCCTGCAACTACAAAACATTTATAGACATAAAAAACTTACCTCCTCAGGCACAGTCTCTCATATGCCTTAAATGTCACTCAGCAAATGCTACATTTAATCTCCACAACTGGAATTCAGGTGTACATGCAGTGAATGATGTCTCCTGTATTGACTGTCATTGGATATGTAGCGATTTCAAAAAAGGAATTTATGACCTTAAGGTAAGGCCCCGTGATACAGCAGAGATGTGTTTTAAGTGTCATCAGGATGTAAGGGCTGAGTATCAGTTGCCAAGCCATCACCCAGTTCCTGAGAAGAGGGTCTTTTGTAATGATTGCCACGAATCTCATGGTTCTGTTAATGACAAGTTACTGAGGAAAGAAACCGTAAAGGAGACCTGTTTACAGTGCCATCCTGAAAAGGGGGGCCCTTTTGTTTATGAACACGCCGATATTACAGAGGACTGTCGGGCCTGCCACAGCCCTCATGGCTCTGTTAACAATAATTTACTTGTTATGAGGGAACCCTTTCTCTGTCTCCAGTGTCATTCAGGCCATCCTGTCCAGGGAAGGGAAACTAAGGCAACATTGTACACAAGGTGCACGAACTGTCACTCCACAATTCATGGAAGCGATATTCCCTCACCTTCGGGGAAAGGCAGGTTTATACAATGATGCTGACGTCAGGACATAAGACCTGGTTGAGATACCAGAGAGTGCCTCTTAAGTCAGGCCTTGTCTTAAGTTTGCTTCTGGTATCTGTACTCTTTGCCTCTGGTTTTTTTGAGAAACTTTATGCTCAGGATGAGGAAGTTCAGGAGTATCTCTTTCCAGAGATAGGTCCAGATATTAACCTTAAGCTGGGTTATAGCCTTATCCATTTTAATGGACCCGTTCGTGTTGAGGAATATGAGTATCTCAAGAATTCACCGTATCTTGGCGGAGAGATCGTTTATTTCTATTTTCCCCACAGGCTTAATATTGATGTGGAATTAAAGAACAGGAAGGATTACTACGGGGACCTCAGTTATTCCTTTAAGGACCTGTTCTTTTTCAGGACTATAAGCCGTTCTATCTTTCATAATCTGGAGAATATCGCTCCATCTTCCTTTGATCTGTTGACAGGTCTTCCATCAACAGATATAAGGGATACAGGAGAGGTTTATGGTATCAGGTCAGGTGTTCACAGCCTTTTCCTCAGGTTAAAGTACCCTGATTATCCTCTCCATGTCTATGTGGACGGCAGGATAATTGACAAAGAAGGGTACAGACAACAGCCAGGCCTTTTGGGCTCAGGGTATTTTAATAATATTATTGTTGGTACAAGAAAAAGGGAGATAGACTGGAGACTTAATGAGGTCATTATAGGAACAAACAGTCATCTTGGCCCTGTTGAGATTGACCTGTCTCATGGGGAAAGCAGGTTCAATGTTAGAGGGGATAATGTCTTATACGATAGATTCACATCCGCGGGTTTTTATCCATATATATTGAGAGACGAAGGGGTATTTCCACATAATCTGATACCGGAGATTAAGGGTTCATCAAATACCATTAAGATTCATTCCTCCTATACAGGAGGGATTGTTGCTTCAGCATCGTTGTCTAAGCTTGAAAGGGAGAACAAAGACAGTGGCGCTAAGGTGAAGTACCTTATAGGAGCAGGTGAGGTTATGTGGATGCCTTTAACGAAATTGAGTTTTTTTATCAAATACAGGCACAGGGAAAGGGATATTGAAAATCCCGATGTGTATTCAGTAACTGATATTTCAGACCCGAGGCACTCCCATACATATCTTGTAAAAGAGGCAATTTCCTCGACAACAGAGACGATAACAGGGATTGTCAGGTACAGGCCTATAAAGGGGTTGACACTCAGTGCAGAATATAACTATGAGGATATGAGGAGGGATTTTGCAGACTTGTGGGAACTGCCTTCATCTACCAGGAAGGGTACTCTCACTGTCGCTGCTGATATTAGACTTCACAGGACAGTCAGTATAAAGGCAAGATACATCCACAGGGATATTGATAATCCATCATACAGCTACGAACCTAATAATGCTGATGAGGGCAAAATTTCCCTCACATGGACACCCCATTACAGGATAAATGCCTTTTTGGGGTATGCCATATCAGAGGAAAAAAGAGATGACATCTATTTCAGGAATACAAACTCAAAAGTAGAAAGGGGTGTAAAAAAGGATAGAGTAACCGGCAATATTACATTCTTGATTTTCGATAATCTCTCTCTCACCACAGGTTATTCGTATATTCATAACAGGACAATGCAGGATATAACCATGGAAACCCTGACACATCCCTATAATCACCTGAAGGATTCAATGGTTCCTTATAAAGACCTTGCAAAGAATTATAGCATCGATATTAATTTTGAACCGGCAAAACGAATTACTTTCTCGAGCGGCGTAAATTACACAATAAGCAGGGCAATTTTTTATCCTTCTATAAATGAATTTTCTGAGATTCCAGAAATGTCGCAATTAAAAGCAAGAGAAACAATCTATTCATTTAATGGTGAGTACAGGTTTAGAGACGGGCTTAGTTTTTGTCTGAGATACAGATATACTTCACTGAATGATGTGATCGATAACCCCTACGATGATGTTAGTGATGGGAATGCCCATATCATACTCCTCACCCTGACAAAGAAATGGAAATGAAGTATTTTTTGCAAAGGTTTAAGGCATGGTTCAGGGTTTTTTTTATGACCCTTCTGGTCTTTTCCCTTTTCTCGGAAAATCTCCTTGCTGAGACAGTTGGCATTATAATTCCAGGGGATTTACAATATTACAGGGATGTTTATAGTGCCTTTATGTCTCGATTAAGAAAAGAAGGTTATGCTGACAGACTCGATATAATCTCTCAAAAGCCGTATCCAGATTATGTATCACTGAGCAACGCTGCACGAAAACTAAATGCCCTTGACGTAGATTTGATTATAACATACGGTGCAGTATCAACAATGGCAGTATTGGATACAAAGACAAAAATACCTCTTATTTATTCCCTTGTTTCAGAATCTTTTTCACAGAAGATTAAAGGGCGGAATACCACCGGCATCAGTTACAGGCTCTTTCCATCAAGCCTTATAAAATATATAAGGGAACTAACATTGATACAGAGCATAGGGATAATTTATAGTTCCAATGATCCTGAATCTGTGTTGCAGATGGAAGATGTGAAAAAGGCATCGGAGCAATATGGTATAAGGACTGAACTCTTCAATCTGAACAATGTTAAAGAACCCCGGAAACTCTTATCGGGTAAACATATAGATGCCATATTTATCACTCATAGTCCTTTAGTAGAAATGGCATTCTCTCAAATTATTGAATTCTCGAGATTACACAAGATACCTACGGCCTCACTTTTGCCTCACAAATCAGGTCAGTATCCTACAGTTTCCTTATATATAAGGGAAAGAGAACTGGGAGAAAAGATTGCTGAGATGACTATAAAGATCATTGAAGGGAATCCTCCTAACAGAGTGAAGGTGTCGTGCTGTAATGAGGTGGAATTGGTTCTGAATCTCAGAGAGGTTAAAGAGATGGGGTATAAGATACCGGTGGATCTGGTAGCTGCTGCCACGAAATTGATACAATGAGGCGGCTTTCTATAATTATTCTTATTATCCTGAATACGGCCGCCCCGCCGATTGTACTGGGTGAGGACGAGATCCTCATAGGCCTCATCCCCGAAGAGAATATATTCAGGCAGATGGACAGACACCGTCCTCTTGCCGCTTATCTATCAAAGCATATTGGTGTTAATGTGAAGCTTACAATTCTCAGCAGATACGGCGATATAATTGATAGGTTTGTATCGAGAAAGATGGACGGTGCCTTATTCGGGGCCTTTACAGGAGTCCTTGCCATGGAAAAAATCGGTGTGGAACCGGTTGCTAGGCCTGTCAGCCTTGACGGTTCTTCAACAAGCCAGGCCTATGTATTTGTGCGAAAGGATAGTGGCATTCGTCAGATTAAGGATATGAGGGGTAAGAGGATGGCCTTTGTTGATAGGGCAACCGCAACGGGTTATCTCTATTTTGTTGCCCTTTTAAAGGAAAATGGAATAACAGATATTGATAAGTTTTTCAGGGAATATTACTTTACAGGCAGTCATGACGCGGCTGTGCATGCTGTTCTGGACAACAGGGCTGATGTTGGTGTTGCAAAGAAAAAGATCTTTAATAAACTTGCAGAAAAGGACCCGCTTGTAAGAAATGATCTGGTTGTCCTGCACATGTCTCCAGAGTTTCCTGACACTACACTATGCCTGAGAAAGGAATTATCTGAAGATATTAAAAGAAGGATAAGGGATGTCTTACTCAGCATGGATAAGGACAGGGAAGGGGTTGAAGTCCTGAAAAAAATGGACGCAATTAAGTTTATAAAGGCTAACAGGGAAGACTTTACTCCTCTTTTTGATATGACCAGAAAGGCTGGAGTGGATATTAGAAATTATAAATACAGATGAAAAGAAGACTCATAATTTCATTATCCATACTCTTTTTACTTTTTTCTATTGGTGTAATCCTGTCAATTATTTATTCTTCAATGATTACACACGACCTTAAATCTGTTATAAATCTTCACAGGGTAGAGATAATCAGGCAAAATCTCGTCATAAATCTTCAGACAGTGCAGTCAAATCTTTATACAACAGGAACGGTTTTCGGTAAAGAACTTGATGTAATAGTGGATAATGTTGCTGCCCTGGATAATTCCATAAATGGCTGTACCCAGTGCCATCACAGCAAGGAGATGACGCAAAGACTGAATGAGATCTCTGCGATGATAGGACAATATGAGGATGCAATAAGTTATCTTATAACCACAACGGCAAATCCTGAGAGGATTGAAAGGCTTAAGATGGTTGCAGTTGGCATAGGTGACATGCTCCTGCAAAAGACCCAGGAAATGGCCTTTATAGCAGACAAAAGGTTGAATGAGAAGACAGTCAAGGCCTTAGAAGCAATCAATCAATCAAGGACTATTCTATTGATAACCCTTTTTATTGCTTTTGTTATTGCTTTTGGTATTGCCATTACCCTTACGAGACAGATTACAAGGCCTGTATCTGAGCTCTTAAAGGCATCTCGAGTTATTGCAGCAGGTGATATAGGCTATCAAACTGATTATCAAGACAACACAGAGTTTGGCGAGCTTGCCAGAAGCTTTAATAACATGAGTCTCGCCCTGAAAGAGAAACAGGATAGGACCCTTCATTATGTCAGGCAATTAACAGGTTTGTATAACATAACATTGCATCTATACAGGATAAAGGATATGGAGGACATGCTCAGGAGATTTCCTGTAGAGGTTGCTGAGTTGATTGGTACAAAAGAGGCTTCAATTATGCTTTATGATAAGAAGACCGAGAGCTTTATCGAACGTTATAGGAAAGGAAATGAAGAAGGGGAGTTGTTGGCATTATCGGCTGAAAAGATACAGGAGCTTTTCAATCTGTCAGAAGGGGAGCCTATCATATCTGAGGATCCCCATGAAATTAATGAACTAAGGCCTTTGATCAGAGGTAGTGAAAAAGCAATAATTATATCATGGCTATCGGGTAAGGATAAGATCCTTGGGCTAATTAAGGTTTCCGATAAGGATAGGACTTTTCTGGAAGAAGATGTAAGGCTCCTTACGATACTTTCAAGACATGTAGCAGTTGCTCTTGAGAATGCCGAGCTTTACAGGAGTCTTGAAAAACAGATGGTAGAACTCAAAAAAGCCCAGGAACAGTTGATTCAGGCAGCAAAACTTGCGGCTATAGGTGAACTTGCAGCAAATGTGGCCCATGAGATAAATAATCCACTTACAAGCATAATAGGCTTTGTTGAGTTAATGAAGGAATATGACGACATGGAGTTAATTAAGAACAGACTAGAAATAATAGAGCATGAGTCTATAAGGGCAAGGGATATTGTGAGAGAACTCCTTAACTTTGCCAGGAAGAGACCCCTTCAACTCAGTGATGTTGATATCAATTCTCTCCTGAGGGAGGTAAGTCTCCTGACGAGAGCCCAGGCAAAGACAGGAAGGGTGGAGATAATCGAGGACTATGGAGATGTCCCGAAAATTATTGGGGACTCCAATCAGTTAAAACAGGTCTTTGTAAATATCATTAATAATGCCATTCATGCCATGCCTGACGGTGGTAAACTACATATAATTACATCTCAGAATGGGAATGATATAGTGGTTATCTTCAGAGACACAGGTCATGGGATACCGGCCGATATCCTTCCTAGGATATTCGAGCCCTTTTTTACAACTAAGAGGGAAAAAGGGACAGGACTCGGGCTTTCAATAAGCTACAGGATTATCGAGGACCATGGTGGCAGGATCGAAGTAGAGAGTGAAGAGGGTAAAGGTACAACCTTCATAATCAGACTACCTGTGATAAACCCTGTCTTTAAAAAAAGATTCGAACATATCAAGACAGGTTAGAATCATATCTCTACTATGACAGGCATGATAAGTGGCCTTCGCTGCATCGTATTCCTAAGATATTTTTTCAGAACACTCCTTAATCTGTCTTTCAGAAGTGCAGAATCGGCAATCAATTCCCGGTCCATATCTTTTAAGGCGTCAGATACTATCCTTTTCACTTCTCCCATCACCTCTGGAGAGGCATCCTCAAAGATAAATCCCCTCGAGATTATGTCAGGACCTGACACTATATTACCTGTTAATTTCTCTACAGCCAGAAGCACTAATACTATGCCGTCATGGGCAAGCCTTCTTCTGTCCCTGAGGACAACATCTTCGACGCCGCTTATGCCCCTTCCATCTATAAATACCATCCCTGAATTGACCTTTCCATTTCTTCTTGCCCCTTCCCCTGTTATCTCAAGCACTTCGCCATTTTCAAGGATGAAGATGTTTTCCCTTAGTATCCCGACCTTCTCAGCCAGTTGGGCATGAAAGGCAAGGTGCCTGTATTCCCCATGAATTGGCATGAAATATCTTGGCCGTATCATGTTAAGCATAAGCTTCAATTCTTCTTTTGAGGCGTGTCCCGAGACATGAATCTCCGAGACCTTTTCGTAGATTACATTTGCACCTCTTCGGCAGAGATGATTAATGATCTTTCCAATTGACCTCTCATTGCCAGGTATTATCTTTGCTGAAAGGATAACGGTATCCCCCTCTTTTACCTTAATCGTCTTGTGTTCACCTGTAGCTATCCTTGATAGGACGCTCATGGGCTCTCCCTGGCTGCCTGTCGTAATGATCACGACCTGATCATCCCTGAGTGTATTTAGATCTTCCAGTCTGAGCCATGTATCCCTTGGTATCTTTAGATAACCGAGGTCAAGGGCAATCTGAGAGTTATTAACAATGCTTCTACCACAGAGTATAACCTTCCTCCCAAACATAACAGCAACATCAATAGCCTGCTGTATCCTGTGAATGTTTGTGGCGAAGGTTGCAATGATTATCCTGCCCCTGGTTTTTGAAAATATATCCTCAAAGGCCCTTCTTACTTCCTTTTCAGAAAAGGTAAAACCACCCCTCTCGGCATTGGTACTGTCAGAAAGGAGCAAAAGAGTTCCCTCTTCACCATACTCCGCGAATCTATGAAAATCCATCAACTGGCCATCAACAGGTGTAGGGTCGAGCTTAAAGTCTCCTGTGTGCACTATCCTGCCAAGTGGTGTCTTGATACCGAGACCTGCACCATCAACAATGCTATGGGTGACCCTTATGAATTCAATCTCAAAGGGCCCAAGGCTTATTATGTCTCTCGGTCTGACAGGGATAAGTCTGACATGTTCGAGGTAGTGTTCTTTCAGTTTTTCCTTTATAAGGCCAAGTGTTAGTGGGGTGCCATAGATTGGCACATCTATCTCCTTCAGAAGAAAGGGAAGGGCGCCAGTGTGGTCTTCGTGTCCATGTGTAATGACTATGCCTCTGAACTTTTCTTTGTTTTCAAGGACATAGGAAAAATCAGGAATAACAAAATCCACACCGAGCATGTCCTCCTCAGGAAACATGAGACCTGCATCAATGAGGATCAGGTCATCACCGTATTCAATCACCGTAGAGTTAAGGCCTATCTCCTCTACACCACCAAGGGGAATTATGGAAAGGGCTTTTTCCAACTCAGGTCAGTAAAAACTCGAGCAGGGCCTTCTGGGTATGCAGCCTGTTTTCGGCCTGATCAAAGACAGCACTTTGCGGTCCATCTATCACATCGTCAGTTATCTCCTCCCCACGATGGGCAGGAAGACAGTGAAGGACTATAGCATCTTTTTTTGCACACTGCAATAGTTCACTACTAACCTGATAACGTATAAATCTCTTTTTTCTCTCTTCAGCCTCTTTTTCCCTCCCCATACTTGTCCATACATCTGTATAAATTACATCTGCACTTCCCGCTGCCTCGCGGGGGTCTCTCAAGATTAGTATCTCTGTTTTTGTTGTCTCCCTTGCCCTTTCAAGGACATCGGGGTCAGGTTCATAGCCTTCTGGACAGGCTATAGTCAGGTTCATCTCCATCCTTGCTGCAGCCTCAATAATAGAATTGGCCACATTATTGCCATCTCCTACATAAGCAATATGTATGTCCTTAAGCCTTCCCTTCTTCTCAAGAATAGTCATGAGATCAGCCAGGACCTGACAGGGATGATGGAGGTCAGAAAGACCATTTATGACAGGTATTGAGGCATTTTTAGCAAACTCCTCTATCCTATCATGCCCGAAAGTCCTTATAATTATTGCATTGAGGTATCTCGATAAGGTCAGGGCAGTGTCTTTGATGGTCTCTCCTCTTCCCAGTTGAAGGTCTGACGGGTTCATATATATTGACTGTGCACCAAGGTGGTATATACCAACCTCGAAAGAGACCCTTGTCCTAGTTGAGGACTTCTCAAATAAAAGCCCTACACTCTTACCAATCAGTGGGCATTTGTTTTTATCAACCCCTGTCTTTAATTTCATGGCCCTATCCAAGAGGGTTGCAATCTCCTGCGATGAAAGGTCCCATAGTCTAAGAAAGTCTCTCTTCATGTCCTTCTCCTTAATACGTCGTCGAGTATATCAAGCATATGGTCTATATCCTTCTTCTGGACAATCAACGGTGGGGTAAATCTTAACACATTCCCGGATGTACAGTTTATTATCAGGCCTCTTTCGAGGCAGTCTTTTGTCAATTCCATGCAGTCCAGTGACATCTCCATTCCTATCATAAGACCAATACCTCTGACATCTAGGATAGCACTGCTGTACTCCTCTTTTAGTTCGTTCAGTCCCTTAACAAGATATTCGCCCATTCTTTTACATTGATCAAGGATAAAGCCGTCTTCGAGAATGGCCTCAATAGTTGCAATAGCAGCAGCACAGCAGAGGGGATTTCCCCCAAAGGTTGATGCGTGGGAGCCAGGCTGAAATGATGAAGCTACCTTCTCAGTGGCAAGCACAGCACCTATTGGAATACCCCCACCAAGTCCTTTTGCAAGTGTCATTATGTCAGGCCTTATGTCGTAATGTTCATAGGCAAAGAGCCTCCCTGTCCTCCCCATCCCTGTCTGGACCTCGTCAAGGATGAGAATGATTCCATGCTCATCGCATATCTTCCTTACACCCCTGAGGTAATCAGGCAAGGGTATCCTGATACCGCCCTCACCCTGAATGGGCTCAAGCATGACAGCACAGGTATTTTCGTTTATTGCTGATTCAATGGCCTGGAGGTTATTGAACTCTACATACCTGAATCCTGGCATGAGGGGCTCAAATCCCTTTTGAAATTTTGCCTGTCCTGTTGCTGTCAGCGTGGCAAGTGTTCTTCCATGAAAGGAGTTCAAAGCGGTAATTATCTCAAAACGATTTCCCTTCATATTTTCCTTTGCATATTTTCTTGCAAGCTTTATTGCACCCTCATTTGCCTCTGCACCGGAATTGCAAAAGAAGACCTTATCGGCAAAGGAATTTTCCACGAGGAGTCTGGCAAGTTTAACCTGCGGTTCGTTGTAATAAAGGTTTGATACATGGATGAGCCTCTGTGCCTGTTTCTGAATTGCCACCACAACCTTTGGGTGACAATGTCCCAGGGTATTTACGGCAATGCCTGCCACAAAGTCGAGATATTCCTTTCCATCTGTCCCCCAGACCTTTACACCACGCCCTTTTCTAAGAACAACAGGTAATCTGTTGTATGTGTTCATCAAATACAGCCTTGATTCTTCAAAGATTTTTCTAATATCCATAGGAAATGATAACGAAAAAAGGACTTAAAAATCAAATACTCATATTCGGGACAGCAGAAAATTGCACCATTATTTATTGTCATCTTTAGAATATATTCCCTTTATTTTTGCCTTGATAAACTCCCTGTTCAGACGTGCGATGAAGGCGACCCTTATCCCTTTGGGACAGGCAATCTCGCATTCGTAACGGTTGCTGCAACCTCCGAATCCCTCTTTTCCCATAGCCTCTGTCATCATGCGGACCCTTCTTGTTGCCTCGATTCTACCCTGTGGAAGCATGGCAAGATGCGTTACCTTTGCGGCACTAAATAACATTGCCGAACCATTGGGACAGGCTGCCACACAGGCCCCACATCCGATGCATTCTGCTGCATCCATTGCCACCTAAGCATCTTCTTTCGGGATCAGAATGGCGTTTGCATCAGGCACACCACCGGTATGGACAGAGATGTAACCACCAGCCTGGATTATGCGGTCAAGGGCAGATCTGTCAACAATCAGATCCTTTATAACAGGAAAGGCCTTTGACCTGAAGGGTTCTATGTAAATGGTATCACCATCCCTGAAATGTCTCATATGGAGTTGACAGACCGTTGTCTTTTTCTCAGGACCGTGAGGGATTCCATTTATTACCTGTGAACACATCCCGCAAATACCCTCGCGACAGTCGCTATCAAAGGCCACAGGCTCCTTGCCTGAACGTATAAGTTCCTCATTCAGGATATCAAGCATCTCCAGAAAAGAGATAGAGGGACTTATGTCCCTTACTTCGAATCTTTCGAACCTCCCTTTGTCATCAGAGCCTTTCTGTCTCCATATAAAGAGGGTTAGGTTCATTTATAACTCCTCACCGACAACTTTACTGATTCAAATTTCAGTGGTTCTTTATGAAGTTCAGGTTTCTGGTCTTCACCTTTATACTCCCAGGCAGCAACGTAGCAAAAATTTTCATCATCTCGCTGTGCCTCACCATCTGGTGTCTGATATTCAATCCTGAAATGGGCACCACATGATTCCTGCCTGTGCAAAGCATCTATGGCTATGAGTACAGCAAACTCAAGGAAGTCAGCAATCCTTCCTGCCCTGTCCAGTTCCCGATTCAATTCCTCAACGCTGCCGGTGATCATGACATTTTCGTAGAATTCGCCTCTTAATTCCGGGATTAGCCTCAATGCCTCTTTAAGGCTACTCTCGGAACGGGCCATTCCAACCATGTCCCACATAATATGACCTAATTGTCTGTGAAATTCCCTGACAGTTTTTTTACCTTTTAATGAAAGCAATTTTTTATGCGTTCTCTCATGTCCTCCTCGGCCTTTTTGAATTCAGCATGACTGGTTGTGTATTTACCTGGTTCTATCCTTGCCAGGTAATCTGAGATCGTGTAAGGAATGATAAAATAGCCATCGGCAAGGGCCTGCAAGAGTGCATTTGCACCGAGACGGTTTGCTCCATGATCAGAGAAATTTGCCTCTCCAAGGACAAAGAGTCCAGGGATATTGCTCTGGAGATTATAATCAACCCATAGACCTCCCATTGTATAATGAGGGGCAGGATAGATTCTCATAGGCTCTTCGTAAGCGTTTTCCCCTCTTATTTTTTCGTACATCTCAAAGAGATTGCCGTACCTTTCCCTGATCTTATCTCTGCCGAGCCTTCTGATGGCATCGGCAAAATCAAGATAGACACCCCTTCCAGAAGGTCCAACACCCCTGCCTTCGTCACAGACCTCTTTTACAGCCCTTGAGGTAAGGTCTCGCGGAACAAGATTGCCATAACTGGGATACCTTCTTTCAAGGAAATAATCCCTTTCCGTTTCAGGAATATCATTGGGATGACGTTTGTCCGCTTTTATTATTGGTACCCATATCCGACCGTCATTCCTCAGAGATTCTGACATGAGAGTGAGCTTTGATTGATACTGTCCGCTTACAGGAATGCATGTTGGATGTATCTGTGTAAAACAGGGATTTGCAAAGAATGCACCCCTCCTGTAAGCCCTGTAAGCGGCTGTCACGTTTGAGCCAATGGCATTGGTGGAGAGATAAAATATATTTGCATAACCACCTGTGCAGAGACAAACTGCGTCAGCCACATGGGGACGTATCTCACCTCTCACAAGGTCTCAGACAATAATCCCTTTTGCCTCACCATTAATAACAACAAGGTCAAGCATCTCTGTGCGTGGGAATAGCCTGACATTACCCTCCTTTATCTGCCTTGACAGAGCTCCGTAGGCGCCGAGCAGGAGTTGCTGACCTGTCTGTCCCCTGGCATAAAATGTCCGTAAGACAAGGGCACCTCCAAAGGAACGGTTTTCAAGGTAGCCGGCATAATCCCGGGGTCTATTATGTTATTGCTTATCTGGGCAAGTCTAAAGACATTTGCCTCTCTTGACCTGAAGTCCCCTCCCTTAATGGTGTCATAGAAGAATCGATATATACTATCGTTGTCATTTGCATAGTTCTTAGCGGCATTAATTCCTCCCTGTGCTGCAATGCTATGGCCTCTTCTCGGGCTGTCCTGAATACAGAAGGCCTCAACATTATAACCAAGTTCTCCTAACGTTGCTGCAGCAGAGGCCCCCGCAAGACCTGTACCAACAACGATGATTTTGTACTTCCTTTTATTTGAAGGAGCTATAAGCCTTAACTCCTCTTTTCGCCTGTCCCATTTTTCATTCAATGGTCCTGAGGGCATCCTTCCATTCAGTATCATTTTTTACCTAAGCAGCCCTGTGATGACTGCAATCGGGATTGATATGAAGCCCATCAAAAAAAGGATGGACATAATACCCCCGCTCCTGATCATTAATGGAAGGGTTTTCTCACTGTTGAGACCAAAAGTCTGGATGAGGCTCTGAATACCGTGGGAGAGGTGTAGAGCCAGTGCTATAATAGCGACAATGTAAACAATGTTATTTGTAATTATCCTGAAATTCATGACAACCATGCTGAATATATCAGGTCTGCCTGTAATATCAATATTGCGCGAGGCAGACAGTTCTGGATGTATTAAAGGAACAGTGAAATTCAGGAGATGATAAATCACATATAAGGCTATTACAAGTCCTGTCCATATCATGTTCCGGGAGGCAAAGGTGCTCGATAGACTTTTCTTTATCCTGTAAGGAACAGACCGTGCCTCTCTATTTTGTATCGTTAGCAAAACAGCGTAATAGACATGAACCAGAAAGGCTACGAGCATGACTAACCTGATAAGCCAGAGCAAAGGACCTATCCTGCGGAGGATTGAACCATAGGCATTTATTGAGTCCTGTCCATTAAAAATAGACAGATTACCGAGTAAATGGGCGATCAGATATAAGATCATGATAAGGCCGGTAATGGCCATAAAAAGCTTTTTTTCAATTTTACTGTTTGTCACTGTTGTCAGCCCTTTCTCTGCAATCCTGTCCTTTTTGCAGCCTCAGCAACTTCATGGGCAACAGCAGAAACAACCCTTCTGTCAAAACCACTCGGTATGATGTAATCCTCATGTAACTCTTCTTCCTTGAGGGTATAGGCAATTGCCCTGGCAGCAGCAAACTTTATTTCTTCATTAACGCCCCTTGCCCTGACATCGAGGAGACCTCTGAATATGCCCGGAAAGCTGAGCATATTGTTGATCTGGTTTGGGTAGTCTGACCTGCCTGTTGCAAGCACCCTTGTAAGGGGGAGTGCCTCTTCGGGTGGTATTTCCGGCTCAGGGTTAGCGAGGGCAAAAACAATTGGTTTCTTTGACATGTTTCCTATATCCTCTGGTTTTATTATATTTGGTGCGGAAAGGCCTATAAATACATCTGCCCCTTTCATTGCATCCCGAATACTCCCTTTGATGCCCGAGGGGTTTGTTATCCTTGCCAGTTCCTTCTTATAAGCGTTCATATTCCTCTTCCTTCCTTGATAAATAGCACCATATCTGTCGCAGACAGTCACATCCTTAACACCGTAGGAAACAAGCATCTTTGTAGTAGCCGTTCCTGCTGCACCAGCACCGACAATGACTACCTTAAATCTCTTTATATCCCTTCTGAGAAGCCTGCCAACATTTATCAGTGCAGCGAGCACAACCACTGCGGTACCATGCTGGTCATCGTGAATAACGGGTATGTCAAGTTCTTTCCTGAGTCTTGATTCAATATCAAAACATCGTGGTGCAGAGATGTCCTCGAGGTTAATACCCCCAAATACAGGAGAGATATTTTTTACGATACCAATAATCTCATCCGGTTCCTTTGTATTGAGTGCTATCGGAAAGGCGTCTATATTGGCAAACTCTTTAAATATCATTGCCTTCCCTTCCATAACAGGCAGGGCTGCCTCAGGACCTATATCACCCAGACCGAGGACAGAGGTTCCGTCTGTTACGACTGCAACAGAGTTTCCCTTGATAGTGTATCTATAGGCATGGTCTTTATGTTCCTGGATATGACGGCAGACCCTTGCGACACCAGGTGTATATACCTTGGAAAGGTCATCCCTGTTTCTTACAGGGACCCTGTTGTGTATCTCTATCTTTCCCCCTTCATGGGCAGAAAAGGTCCTGTCCATAACCCTGAGAAGCTTAATCCCTGGAATCTTCTTTATAGAATTAACTATCTCCCTCTCGTGGGCTTCATCACGGGCATTAACTGTCACATCCCTGACGATCTTTCCCCTTTTAACGCGGACGATATCTATAGAGCCGAGGTCACCGCCAGCCTGACTGATGGCGTTTGCAATCTGGGAAAACATTCCTATCCTGTTTTCTATTTCTAATCTGAGGGTGATGCTGTAACTTGGGCTCGGATATCTAATCATACAAAAACCCTTTTAATGTTATAAGTAGCAGGGGCGATTAATTAATCGCCCCTGCAAATGGCAGATTTATGTTTTGAAGATTTGCCTCGTTCTTTATTTGCTATCTGTTCTGCAGTGTCTGCAATAACCGTATATCTCTAATTTGTGCCTTACAGGCTCAAATTCATTCTTCTCAGCCAGTTCGTCCTGAAGCTTTTCTATGTTTTCGTCTCTAACCTCAATAAACTGTCCACATTTGAGACAGATAAGGTGGTCATGATGTTCCCGTCTGTGCATCTGTTCGTATCGGGTTTTTCCTTTGCCAATCTTGATCTCCTCTGCAAGTCCTGAGTCAAGCAATAAGGCAAGATTTCTGTGTACAGTGGCATAACCTATCGAAGAGTCTTTTTTCCTGACCTTTTCCAGGATCTCATCCGCTGTTATATGACCACCGGAGGATAGAAAGGCCTCAAGTATCTCTTCTCTCTGTTTGGTATTCCTGAGTCCCTGTTTTTTTATGTATTCAGAAAATATCTTTCTTGCCTCATCCTTGAGATACTTCATTGGTTAAAGTATATCATATTTAATTGAAAATTTAGCACCTTTTCTGGTATAGTTTTAGTACTTATGGAAGAGAAGGAGAAAAGGTCATTGCTTGAGGCGCTTCTTTTTCTTTCCAGTGAGCCGCTGCAGTTTGCGAGTCTGAAGAAGGTTGTGGATTTAAGTGAAGAGGAATTCAAAAAGCTTATGTCAGGTCTTGTGGCAGAATACAGAGATAGGGATGGCGGCATAATGATTGCGGAGATTGCAGGCGGTTATCAGATGGTGACCAATCCAAGATATGGTTCCCAGATAAGGGTATTCAAAGGTGTTCAGGCCTCTAACAAACTCAGTCTGGCAGCCCTCGAGACCTTAGCAATTATCGCTTACAAGCAACCCATTATCAAGGCAGAGATCGAGAGGGTAAGGGGGGTAAATTCTGATGGTGTATTAAAGACCCTCCTTGATAAGCGACTCATAAAGATAACGGGAAAAAAGGATGCCCCTGGTAGGCCCTTATACTATGGGACGACGCAGGAGTTTCTGCAATACTTTGGTCTGAAAGACCTGACGGAATTACCTACTATAAAGGACCTGTCCAGAGAGGAGGTCATGTAATGGGAGGTAATATGAAGATAATAGCCACTTTTTTTGTCTTATTTGTTATTCTTTCTGGCAATGCCCTTGGTAAAGAGTTTTATTCAGTGATAAAAGGAGACAGTCTTTATAAGATTGCTAAGAGGTTTCATGTATCTGTTTCGGAGTTAAAAGAGGCGAATAATCTATCGGGCGATAGATTGAAATCAGGAATGAGGCTCAAGATACCATCCAGGGCAGAGGGTAATATTAAACAGGAGAGGTACAGAGAATTATCTAAGGTTAAGGAAGAGAAAAGGACGCAGATGGCAGATACTGAATCTGTAAGCGCCGATTATCATATTGTAAAAAAGGGAGACACCCTTGCAAGCATAGCAAAGAAATATGGCATATCCATCTCGGATTTAAAGGAATTGAATGACCTGAGAGCAAAAAGGCTCAAGATAGGTCAGAAGATACTGCTCAAGAAGTCAGGGCCCAGGACATATACAGTAAAAAAGGGTGATAACATATGGAAGATAGCAAAAAGGTTTAATCTCGATGCTGATGAGATTATGGAACTGAACGAACTGGAATCAGATGAACTAAAGCCAGGGCAAAAACTGATCCTTGAGGCCTGGATAGATGAAAAGGAATTGAAGAGATATGAGGCGGCAATCTCGGAATTAAGGTCACTTGATGAAACGAAGACCCTGCCTGATAATGATTTGACAAAGATCGGCTTTAAGGAGAGGGTCGTGCTTTTTGCAAAGAAGATGCTTAACATTCCTTACAGGTTTGGTGGTAGCAGTTTCATGGGCATAGACTGTTCAGGGTATGTCCAGAAGGTCTTTAGTTATCTGAATATTCCACTTCCGAGGACTGCAAGGGAGCAGTTTAAGGTGGGCGAACCAGTTGATAAGGATGAATTGAATATTGGTGATCTTGTTTTTTTCAGGACCTATGCATCGTTCCCATCCCATGTGGGCATATATCTTGGTAATAACCTTTTTATTCATGCCTCATCAAGGAGCAGGAAGGTCACTATAGATAGCCTTGACACGCCCTATTATCTTAAAAGATTCATAGGGGCAAAGAGGATTATCTCAGAGACAGCAAGCGAGGAACATGTAGAATAGGGAAGCATGCCCGGATATTGAAAATTACATACAGGGCAATAGTTTTAGTTTATATACCTTTCCTGAGTGTGTTCAATACAATGTTTATTTCCCCATTTAAATCTGATTCTTTTTTAAACAACGCCTCGAGAACAGGAATAACAGAGGGGTCTCCTATCTTTCCAAGGGCCTTAATCGCACTTGATCGGAGGGCAAAACTTCTATGAGCTGTCATGTCGATGAGGAGATTCAGGACCCTTTTATCACCGATCTCACCCAGCGAGTTAATAGCTGCCTCCCTCACTATTAAAGGATTGGTATTGTCTGAGGCCACATTCATCAGCATCTCAATTACTCTTGAATCGTCTTTGTATCTTCCAAGGGCCCTGGCAGCATGATACTTCAAGGCAGGACAATCATAGTTTAGAAATGGATCCTGAATAAGCCTGAGAAGTACCTCAAGCCCCCTCGGATCAGACAGTTCGGATATTTCCTTAATGGCTTCAATCTGGACTCTCCAATCAACATCCTTGCTCCCTACAGTAGCTATGAGGCTGTAAATTTTATCTGCGTCTTTTCCTTCAATTGCATAGCTATCAGTAATTATAAAGAGTAAGGATAGAGTCAGAAGTATTCTAAAATGTTTGGAAATTAGAATAATATGGCCCCCAAATAACCCTCTCTTTCAATATATTAATTTATTTCGTAAAGGCAATTTCATTTATGATATTATATTATACAGTGAAGGAGGGAATATGTTTATTAAACGTCTTGTTGTAGGTCCGTTGGAAGTAAATTGTTATCTCCTTGCTGATGGAAATGGGCTTTCTCTTGTAATTGACCCTGGTGATGAGCCTGATCTCATAATGGATGTGATAAGAAGTAATGGTTTTAATGTCCAGTATATTGTCTGTACCCATGGCCACTTTGACCATGTTGGTGCGGTAGCGGAACTGAAAGATGAGACCGGGGCAAAGGTCTTGATTCATAGGGAAGAGTTGGAAATTTACCATGCAGCACGAGATATGGCAGCCTTCTGGGGATACGATGTAGATAATCCCCCTGAACCTGATGTCTTTATAAATGATGGAGATGATATAAGGATAGGTGAAATAAGTTTTAGAGTGATTCATGCGCCAGGACACAGCCCGGGTGGCATATGTCTGTATAGCAAAGGGATTGTGATAACAGGAGACACCCTTTTTGCAGGCTCTGTGGGAAGGACGGATTTTTACGGGGGAGATATAAACCAGCTTAAGGAATCCTTCAATAAATTGATGTTACTCCCGGAAGATACAAGGGTCTTACCAGGTCATGGCCCTGAATCAACCATTGGTGAAGAAAAGAGGGAAAATCCCTTTGCCTTTGAATTGGGTATCTGAGTTTCATAATATTTGATATTAGAGTTTTTAAAGCGTTTCAGGACATCTTAAATCTTCAGCTTTCAATTTTGGCTCTGTCATCCCATTAATGCCCTTTTCATAACCTCGACCGGTGCCTTTTGACCTGTCCATATCTCAAAGGCTAATACGCCTTGATAGAGTAACATGCCAAGGCCATTTAGTGTTTTGCATCCTTTCTGTCTTGATGATCTGATAAGGGCTGTATCTTTATAAATAAGGTCGCATACTATCTTATCTTTCGTAATTAGTGATGTATCAATAGGACTCGGGTCTGTATCCTTGAGGCCAAGTGGTGTGGCATTGATGATTATATCTTTGTTTCCAATATCCGTGAGCTGTTCAATGTTGTAAATGTTGTTATTAACCCTTCTCAGGTCTTTAACAAGTTTGATCGCCTTTTCTCTTTCTATGTCATAGATTGTTAACTTATCAGCTTCTTGACACAGGTAATATCCTATTGCCCTTGATGCACCACCAGCACCGATGATTAATATGTTCTTATTCTTTACTGTTATGCCGGCATCTCTAAGGGACTCCATAAAACCTCTTCCATCGGTATTAAATCCCCTCAACAGACCATTATCATTCAGTATCGTATTTACCGCACCAATAAATGCAGCCTCTTCATCAACTATATCAAGCATAGGGATTACCCTTTCTTTATGTGGTACTGTCACATTTACACCTCTAAGGTTCAATGCCTTAATAGCTTTAACAGCATACTCAAGAAGTTCAGCCCTTACAGAGAATGTGACATAGCAGTAATCCAGACCAAGATGCTCGAAGGCAGCATTGTGCATTGCAGGGGAAAGGCTATGTTCAACAGGATAACCTATCAAACCAAGAACTCCTGTTTTTCCGCTAATTTTCATGTTTCCCTCCTAACCAGTTAACTATACCCTCCGGGGCGGCTTTGATAATGGCTGTTTCGATAGCAGTTGCCTCTTCAATTGCCTTGATTGATACGTCATCGAGTAAAATATTATCATCTGACTTCAGGACAGTATCAGGGATAAGTAAGATAGTCTTTTTCTTCTTCTCGCCTTCATCTATGTTTGTAAGGATTGTTTTTATAATGTCACGGCCTGTAAGGAGACCTGTAACACTAACAGACCTTCCAAAAAAGTCATTTTCTACAGGTAAAACCCTTAAATTTATTCCTATCTTTTCCATGAGTTTATCTGCAAATTTTTTGAGAAAGGGATAAAAAGATGTACCGGTTATTGTTATTAATTGTGCCCTTACCTTTTCCCTGTCAAGGTCAGTATACTGTATCCTTGAAAGTATGGACTTTGCTTGTGACAGGAAGAGGGCAACCATACCAACACCATTCTCTATCTGCGGAAGTTCTCCATATTCCCGTACTGGCGGAATGTCCTTTCCTGCCTTTATGTAAAGCTCATCAGAACCATAGACAATATTGTCTCCATGTCTTTTTTTAAATTTTTTCTGGCACTGTTCAATAATGCTGATTGCCTTAAGGGCATCCTCTTTTTCAACAGGCCTCAGTATGTCTTCATTTTTTCTGTGAACTGTGAGACCCACAGGCACAACAGCAATTGAGGCTACATAGGGATAGAACTTATAAAGGTCATTAATCGTTCTCTGAAGTTCCTCCCCGTCATTATAGTCAGGACAGAGCACTATCTGACAGTGCATCTTTATTCTGTGGTCCTTAAAAAACTTGATCTCCTTTAATATGTCCTGGGCCCTTGGATTTCCGAGAAGCCTGTTTCTCAATTCTCTATTTGTTGAGTGAACAGATAGGTATAACGGACTCAGTCGCTGCTCAACGATTCTCCTCTTTTCCCTGATAGTTATGTTTGTTAAGGTTACGTAATTACCATATAAAAATGACATTCGGTAATCTTCATCCTTTATGTAAAGAGACCTTCTCAAGCCTTTTGGAAGCTGACTGACAAAACAGAAGATACACCTGTTTTTGCATGTCTTTATCTTGAAGTGTTTTACCGTAATACCTGAATCTTGATTAATGTCTCTTTCTATTACTATTGGGATCTTTTTGTTTTTTCTTGATACTATCAATTCGAGCCTTTCCATATCACCATAGAAGAGATAATCAATGAGGTCTCCAACCCTGTTACCATTTATAGATATGATTGCATCCCCTGCGTGTAGCCCGGCCATTTCAGCACGACTGCCTGCCCTAACTGACTCTACAATAACTCCGTTCTTATTACGCATGCGATTCTTTAAGACTCCTATAAATATAATGCAAACCTGAAAGTATTGTAAACAGAGCGGTCAGGTACACGAGATATTCGTTAAGGTCAGGAATTGAGGGGATATTTATTTCAAGGAGGACATAACAAATTAGGAGCAACTGAAGACTTATGGCTATCTTACCTACTATTGACGGTTCTACCTTTGCTGTGTGAGTTACAAGATACACCACGACCCAGCCGGTTACTATTATTATATCCCTGCTAATAACGGTTATTGTCAGCCAGAGAGGTATAAAGTTATATATCGTCAGAAGGATAAATGATGTAATGAGAAGGAATTTGTCAGCCAGCGGGTCAAGGAATGTCCCGAGGGGGGTCTTTAATCCCTTAATCCTTGCTATCAATCCATCAAGGGTATCTGTTATTGCTGCGATAGCAAATATATAAAGGGCATAATCGTACCTGCGGTATATCATAGATGCAACAAAGATAGGCAGTAGTATTATCCTTGTCAATGTCAAGATATTGGGAAGATTCAGCGCACTCATGTTATGGAAGGTTAAAGGGAAAAGAATTAAATCTCAGGCTTAAACCTGCTTTTTTGTAGATGTTATTGTCTATCCTTCCAGATTGTATATATATCTTAAGCAGTTGTGAATGGAGTTTCTCAAGGGTAAATCCTTTTCTGACTGTGAAATTGAACATATCAAAAAGGTGTTTCTCAGCTAATAGTTTTTGTCCTTTGAGAAGGTACAGCTCAACCATAGATAACCAGTAATAGACGATACCACGTGTATCCCCTGTTTTAGTAAAGTTTTTAAAGGCCCTTTTAAATAATCTCCGTGCCTCAGAGATTTCACCTCTCAACATATGTACCATTCCCATACTCCAGATAGTATAGGAATAACTGACAACATCTCCTATCTGCTCATAGATGGCCTCTGCCTTTTTTAAGTATTTCATTGACTCATCAAATTCTTTCTTCATCCTTAAAGCATTACCCATTCCACAGAATGAATAGGCCCTTCCGAATCTGTCTTTAATATCCTTGAAGAGATTATTTGCCATTGAATAATAGACCATGGAATCGTCAAATTTGCCACTCACCCTTGATAAACCACCAAGACTGCAAAGGCAATAAGCTATTCCGGTTTTATCATCTATAGATTCATAGAAACGTCTTGCCCTTTTTACTTCGGTGATGGCCTTTTTTATATCACCTTTAATCCTTAATGTCCCTCCCTCTGCCCACAGGGAAAAGGCGGTTCCTTCTCTGTCATCAAGTTGTTTGTAAAGTCCCTGTGCCTTTTTTATATTCCTCAGTGCAGCCTTCCAATCGCATAAGCCTCGATAGGATACCCCGATTCCCATAAATGCATCAGCCAGTGATTGTTTGTCTCGGAGAGACCTTGCTGATCTCGCTGCAATCCTGTACGACTTCAGGGCTTCCAGAAAGTTCCCCATTATCCTTAATGTATCACCTGTTGAAAGAAGCCCGAAAAGTTCTCCCTCCTTATCTCCTGAGAGTCTGCAGTGTTTCAGGTACTTTTTGTAATAAGACAGTGCCTTTTTAAATTGTGATGCCTTTCTTAATCTATCGCCCTCAACTATGTATTTATTCATTCATTCATTCAGTTTTTTCCTCAGATCTTTAACGAGGCCTTTGTAATCTTTTGAATTGAAGAAACCTGAACCCATTACGAGTATATCGGCACCGGCATCAGCAACCTCTTTGGCGTTATCGTATTTTATCCCACCATCAACCTCGATCATGGTCTGAATTCCTCTTTCCTTTATCATTGTTTTTAAGTTCCTGATCTTATCGAGGACATGAGGTATGAAATCCTGACCTCCAAAACCAGGATTCACTGACATGGCAAGGACGAGATCAACGTCATGGAGAATATTGTCGAGACTCCAGATTGGAGTTGCAGGATTTAAGGATACACCTGCCTTAACACCGCTTTCCCTGATCCAGTGTATTGTCCTGTGGAGATGAACGGACGCCTCGATATGTATCGTTAGCAAATTTGCACCAGCTTTGATAAAATCCTTTATATATCGGTCTGGCTCCTCAATCATGAGATGCACATCAAGAGGTAATTTTGTTATTTTCCTTATTGCCTCTACAACAAAAGGGCCAATAGTTATATTAGGCACAAAGTGTCCATCCATTACATCAAGATGCAACATATCTACTCCTGCTTCCTCTGCTGCCTTTATCTCTTCTCCGAGCCTGAGGAAATCAGCGGAAAGTATTGAAGGTGCTATCTTAACCATTATTGTTCCCCCAGATATAGGTATATTATGTCGCCTGTCTTTAATATGGAATTTGGTCTGGGTTTTTGCGAGACGACCTTCTGTCCAGAACCTGTAAATTCTAACTTAAGGCCGAGTCTTTCCGCAATATCCATGGCTTCTTTTAGGTCCTTTCCTGTAAGATCAGGACAGAACAGGATCTTTTGATATGGGCCTGAGCTTACGATGAGCGAGATATAATCACCAGGTTTTTCCTCTGGGTCAGGCCTCTGTGCGATTACCATGCCTTTTTCTAATTTATCAGAATGAACATGAATTATCTTTCCTAACTTCAAGCCATATTTAAGTATAATGGATTCTGCTTCATCAATCGAGAGACCCGTAACCTCTGGCGTTAGCAGGGTTTTTGGTCCTTTGCTGATGAATACCTTGATCCCTCTATTCTCTTTCACCTTATTTTTAGAAGGGATGTCCTGTCTCGTAATATGACCGGGTGGAATTACAGGGTCATATTCTTCTCCTTCAACCTTCAGGTACAACCCTCTTTTTGAAGCAATAGAATTTGCTTCGGGCAGGCTTAATCCTTTCAGTTCTGGTACCTCAACAGTCCTGCTAAAGCTCAAAAGCGTAAACGTCAGGTATCCTGTTATCAAAACAATCGTAAAAAATAGAAATAAATAAATGGTCCAGGAAAATATCCTGCTCATTTTTTTCAAGATATCTTCTCCTCCTCCTTCTTTTCTTGAGCAAAAACCATTATTGCCTCTTTTACCCGCTCTAAACTTACTCTTGTATTAAAACAGGGACCATAGGGCCTTTCATTGGGGATGCCTATCACAGGCATAGGATACGTATCAGCTATCCCGCTGCTGAGGTCCCTTTCACAGGCAACAGCAACAATTGCCTCTGGTCGGGCATCGCTAACGATCTTTCTTGCCAGATTTCCCCCTGTAGCAACAAAAAGTGTCAGGTTGTTCTCATCGGCTATCTCAATAAGGTCCTTTATCTCGCAACGACCGCATCTTTTGCATTTATAAATATCATGGGTGATCCTGATATCACATTCGTTGATCTGTAGACAGTGGGGGAGCAATAAGAGTATCCTTTTTGCCTTTGGCCTTTCTCTTTCAACGAGGCGATTGTTAATATTTATTATAAGTGCCTGTAGCCTTTCTTTTTTCTTTTTTGAGAATGAGCCAATTAGCATCAGGAATGGATAAAGAATCTTTAGATTTAATCCCCTTAAAAACCCTATCATAACCTCGAACCTTTGGTTAAATTTCTTCCTTGAAGAAAGTCTCTTACTGTCATCGGCGACCTTCCAGAGGGTTGAAGTTCTAAGATTGACAGGTGACCCATACCTGTTCCGATAATTAATTCATCTTTTGTTATCTTCTCAATAATCCCGGGATGACCATCCAGATTATTGATTGGCTTTGCCTTAATTAGTTTAACCCTTTCACTACCTATGGTGCAGAACGCACCAGGCCATGGATATGTCCCCCTGATGAGATTAAATATTTCCATGGCGCTCTTATTCCAGTCAATTAGACCGTCTTCTCTTGTTAAAGGTGGTGCATAACTCGGTTCTCCCACCTGTGGAATCGGTTTTACTGTTCCCTTTCTTATACCATCAATCGTTTCTATCAGAAGCCTTGCTCCCGTTTCTGACAGTTTTTTGCTAAGTGTTACCGCATTGTCCTCTTCCTCAATCCTTAGCTCTCTCATCAAAAGAAGAGGTCCTGTATCAAGTCCTTCATCCATGAGCATTGTGCAGATCCCTGTTTTTTTTTCACCCCTGATAATTGCCCATTGTATGGGTGCTGCACCCCTGTATTTCGGCAGAAGAGAGGCATGTAGATTTATACATCCTCTTAATGGCATATCTAAGATTATCTTCGACAGTATCTTTCCATAGGCAACTACTATAATGAATTCCGGTTTTATGCGACTTAACCTTTCAATCAGTTCATTGTCCTTTAAGGAGAGTGGCTGCGCAACCTCGATACCCATCCTGTTTGCCAAGACCTTGACGGGTGGAGGCGTTAATTTATGTCCTCTGCCTTTTGCCCTGTCAGGCTGAGTAATGACAAGTACCACATCTTCCTTTTCCTCAACGAGAAGCCTTAATGAAGGGATGGCAAATTCCGGAGTGCCAAAGAATATGATTGACACCTTAAACCCTCGAAAGGGCCTTTTTAAATCTCTTTTTGAAAAACTCTCTCTTTATGCTACTAATCCTGTCTATCAGGAGAAGCCCGTTAAGGTGGTCAATTTCATGTTGTAAGGCTCTTGAAAGAAGACCTTCACCATCTATCTTGATTTCTTTGCCTTCTCTATCAAAGCCTTTAACTGTTACCCTTTCTGCCCTTTTGACTGTTGTTATATACCCTGGAAGGCTGAGACATCCCTCCTCACTTTCTATCAAACCCTCAGTGACAACAATCTCAGGATTTATAAGAACGATAATGGGCATTTTCTCCCCTTCTCTCGGATTGACATCTACAACGATTATCCTTTTTAAGACTCCAACCTGAGGAGCTGCAAGACCAATGCCAGGGGCAGCATACATTGTCTCTGTCATATCATCAATGAGGCGCTGAATGCTACTGTCTATATCATTTACAGGCAGGGATTTTTCCCTGAGTATCTTCTCGGGATATCTTTTGATTTCCAGTATAGCCATAGAGTATTATATCATAATTCTTGGTAGATTATTAAGGAGGGTTTTCTATGTTTTTTGACGAGGTAGTTTTAAGGGTTGATATTCCAGAATTAGGCAATCCATCCAGGGGCAAGGTCAGGGATATTTATGACCTTGGAGATAGGCTTCTTCTTATAGCAACTGACAGGATATCTGCTTTTGATGTGGTCCTGCCTGATGGGATACCGGGGAAGGGAAAGGTCTTAACAGGCATTTCATTATTCTGGTTTGATAAGATGAAGGGGATTGTCAAAAATCATGTCATTACCGGTGATGTAAATGGGTTTCCTGAGGAGGTCAGGAAATACAGATACATCCTCGATGGCAGAAGTATCCTTGTAAAAAAGGCGAGGCCCTTTCCTGTTGAATGTATTGTCAGAGGCTATCTTTCGGGAAGCGGATGGAAGGAGTACAGGGAAAAGGGCTCTGTTTGTGGAATAAGAATTCCAGAAGGACTGGTTGAGTCATCGAGGCTTGATGAACCTATCTTTACACCCTCGACAAAGGCTGAGAAGGGACATGATATAAATATATCATTTGAGAAAATGAAGAATATTGTGGGCCTTGAGGTGGCAGAGAGATTGCGTGATCTGAGCCTTTCGATATATATCAGGGCAAGGGATTTTGCCGAGGCAAAAGGGATAATCATTGCCGATACCAAGTTCGAATTCGGCCTTCTCGACAATGAAATCATACTTATTGATGAGTTGCTGACGCCTGATTCTTCCCGTTTCTGGTCCAGGAAGGACTACAGGGTAGGGCAGGGACAGGATAGCTATGATAAACAGATAGTCAGGGATTACCTTTTGACCTTGAACTGGGATAAGACGCCTCCAGGGCCGCATCTACCCGAGGACATAATCATAAAGACTGCAAGAAGATACAGGGAGATAATGGACATACTTACCGGTTAGCCATGAAAAGATTCTTACTCTTATCATGGCTGTTTTTTGTATTGATGGTCTCTCTAATACCTGTGCCTGAAACAGATCTTGAAACAACAGGTGTTGATAAGATTGTTCATTTTCTGATATACGGTATTACAGCAATCCTTTTTTTAAGGTTTTTTTATGAAATGGCGACTGCACACGGGTTTATTGGTCCCTTATCCATACTATCTGCCTTTTTATATGGTCTCCTTATTGAGGTAATTCAGAACTTCTTACCATATCGTTCCTTTTCAGTCATGGACATTATTGCAAACCTTGCTGGTGCTACGGTTTTCGTCTTTCTGTACCAGGGCATCAAAACCTTCTGATGCTTAGCCATTTTATTTTACCACAGTAAATTTTTGACCTATTCAGGAGATGATTCCCATATTATCTTACCCATGTCTGAGCAGTCATACCCGCCCAGGCTTAATACTGTCCTTTTAAAATCTTCATCATTACATATGATGTCGAGGACTGCTCTTAAAGACTCTAATTCAAGAAAGTCTATTGGTATAATGAGGTCATATCTTTCCTTTGCAACCGGGATAAAATCAAGGTTCAGGGCCCTTGCAGCAGCGAGTATTCCCATACCTGTATCGGCAAGGCCTGTCAGGACTGCTGAGGCAACAGCCATGTGGGTGTATTCCTCCTTCTCATATCCCTTTATAGATGAAGGGATTATCCCCCTTTCATTTAGGCACTTATCGGTGAGGAGTCGAGTCCCCGAGCCTCGTTGTCTATTTATAAAGGCTATGTCTTCCCTTACAAGGTCTTCAAAGCCTTTGATACCCTTGGGGTTTCCTTTCTTCACAATAAGTCCCTGCTCTCTATAAACGAGGTTTATCAGCCTTAGTTTTACATCAGGCAGGAACCTCTTCAGGAATGGAATATTGTATTCCCCTGAATCCTCATCAAGCAGGTGGGTGCCTGCAATATGGGCCTCTCCTCCTTTAATGGCAATGATCCCTCCCATTGAGCCAACATGGGCAGATGAAAGGGAAAATCCAGGATATTTCTTTCTGAGGAAGTTTGCCAGTATGTCAATGGTATTATCATGGCTCCCTACACAAACAACGGTATTCTTGAGTTCCTCTGGGCGCCTTAATAATTCAACCTCAATCTCTGTGCCCGCACCAATGCCCTCAGAAAGGGATGGTATCCTGACGACACCGTCTGCCCTAACAAGAGACATGATAACCCCCGCTCCCCTGGTTACAGGAGTGGCGATGATCCTGTCCTTTACATACCCAACCTTTACCCTGATGAATTCGTCCTGTCCAAGTGAAGATGGAATATTCCTTGAACTGACAGCCTTGGTCCTTATTGGCTCAGGAACAGAGAGCCCCTGAAGCCTGTAAATGAGGGGCCTTACAAAGAGATTGTAAGTGATATACATTGATACAGGATAACCAGGGATGCCAAAGACAGGTTTTCCCCTTACGATGCCAAGGATAACGGGCTTACCAGGCTTTATGCCAACGCCATGAACATTAACCTCTCCAAGTTCATTAATAGCAGAGGATGTAAAGTCCTCTGACCCTGCCGATGAACCAGCATTAATAATACAGAGGTCAGCCCTTTCAATGGCATCGAGTATCCTTTCCTTTAATAATTCAATGTCGTCAGGCACTATGTTATATCTGATAGGTTCGCCCCTGTCTTCCTTTACAAGGCCCTCAAGGACCCTTGAGTTGAATTCTATTATATTGCCCAGTCTCATTGGCATGCCTGGTTCGATAAGCTCATCGCCTGTCGGTATTATGGATACCACGGGTTTTTTTCTCACCTTTATTTCTGTATGCCCGCCTCCCAGCATGGCGCCAATATCTACAGGTCTTATCCTGTGGTTCTCAGGTATTATCAACTCTGACTCCACTATATCCTCTCCAATGGTCCTCACATTTTGCCATGGCGTGACTGGTTCTATGATCTCTATATATTCATCATTGCCTTTTCTGACAACATGAACATCTTCAATCATTATGACTGCATCGAAACCTTCAGGCATGGGATCCCCCGTGTCAACTGGATATGCCCGTTCTCCGATCCTGAGACGCACAGGGTGATTTTCATTAGCACCAAAGGTATCGGTGAACCTCACGGCATAACCGTCCATTGCTGCTGAATGGAAGAAAGGGGATGATACCCTTGCAAAGACTGCCTCTGCACTTATACGACCAAGGGAGTCTATTACCTTAATGGTTTCGGTTTGTATTTCTTTAAGGCATTTTAAATCGGCAAGTCTTTTTTCCCATCTTTCAATCGCTTCAATGAGTGGAAGCCCCTCTAAGTATACCTTCCTCTTCATGCTGTGATGCCTTCCAAATCCTTTTGTTTTTACTGTTTAGAACCCAACGGGTTCCTTTCAGCACCTTCAGAGGCTGCTTGCTATGATACTCCTTGTTTCCTCATATATGAGATGGCAGTTGACCCTTGCAGGACCCTTTATATTCCTCTCTAAATTCCTCTTTGTCTCTGAACACAACCTCCTCAGGACATCAAATCTCTTACCATAGTATAAATAAGCGAGTATGTCATTAAGGGAATCCACGAAGGGATGTAATTCTTCTGTAGATACGCCGATCTTCTTAAGCAATAGAATAATGTCTCCCTTTGATGGAGTTTCGTGGGCTGTACCAAACCTGAGCATATCTGCCCAGTTCAGGGCAAGATGAAGCCTTTCTGTATTTTTGCAAAAACTGTATAGCGCCATTCCTATGAGTCTATCATGCATAAGGATATAACATTCCTCAGAAAGATGGAAAAGTTCCCTGTGGATATTTTTTGTTATTTCATTTGACGCAATAACGATATCCTGATGACCAATCATCGTAATCTCAAAAACGCTATTGTTTCTATGTGATAGGTGTTGGGGAAGAAGTCAGCCATATAAACCGCCTCTATATCATACTTTTCCCGCAATCTTTTCAGGTCCCTTGCAAGGGTCGATGGGTTACAGGAGATATAAACGATTTTTTGAGCTTCTATTTCTATAAGACTCTTGCAGAGTTCTCTTGTAAGCCCTGGCCTTGGCGGGTCAAGGATTATGATGTCATATCTTCTGCCTTCGAAGAGCCTCTTTTTTCTCCTGTCATTAAAGACACTATCCACAGGCGAATGAATGAAAAGACAGTTCTTGATACCATTGACAATGAGATTCCTCTTTCCATCCTCAATGGCGTAAGGGTTCTCTTCAACCGCTACAACCTCAGCAGCCCTCATTGCAATGGGAAGGGAGAAATTACCAGCGCCTGAATAAAGGTCGAGGACCTTCCTGTCCTCAAGGGGAGATAACCTTTCAATGATGAGGCTTACAACCTTTTTATTTAAAGCCCAGTGACCCTGGAAAAAACCCCAGGGAGTTACAGTATATTTAAGGCCTTCATATTCGAGGGTTATATAATCCTTTCCGATTGAGTCTCCATTCTCAAAGGCTATGCCTGAAACACCGCTGTTGATCAGGGCCTGGATATTTTCCTCCTTCATTTCACCCTTAATAAGGACCGAAAGGGTATCCCCTGATATGACATGCAGTTCTCTAACACCCCTTAGAGCAATATCTCTTAATCTTGAGAGCAGGTTGTTAATTGGTTCGGTGATTATGAGGCATCTGTCTATAGTGACTATATCTCTTGTTCCCTCCCTGAAAAAGCCAATCCTTCCACTCTTGGATACCTTAAACTGCACCCTCTGTCTGTAACTGAACTCTCTCTCAGTAATGGAGGAGATGTTATCAATCTTGATGTCTCCAAGCCTCAAAAGGGTCTCAGCGAGGATGTCTTCCTTAATATTTACCTGTTTCTCGTACTGTATATGCTGAAGCTGGCACCCTCCACATTGACCATAGTAAGGACAGGGCGGTGTCCTCCTGAATTCTGATGGCTCTATAACCCTTGTGACCTCTGCAATGGAATAGTCCCTCCTTGTTTCCGTAATGTTGACCTCAACAAGTTCGCGCGGGATAGCTCCTCTGACAAATATAACCTTTCCATCCCTTCCGAGGACGAATCCCCCATAAACAGGAGTATCAACCCTCAGGGTGAGCGAGGACGGGTCCTCAATCTTTTTGTCTCTGTGTTCGGGGATCACTGCTTGCCGATAAGTTTCTTGATAGTCTTTTTCAAATCTGTTAATTCAGAGGATTTAACAATATATGCCTCTGATGCCCAAACAGCAAAGTCATCCCTGTAATCATAGGCAGTTGACATTATTATAGGAACACGGGGCTTTCTCTCCTTCATCTGACGCAAGAGTTTTATGCCATCTATGTCTGGCATAAGGATGTCAAGGGTTACAAGGTCTGGATTTTCCTTTTCAAAGAGCTCGAGGGCCTCTGTGCCTGTGGCAGCAACAACAACCTCGTAGCCCTCTTCCTCTAGTTCCTCCTTGTAGAGTCTTCTAATATGTTGGTCATCATCAACTATTAGTATCTTCATTTCTCCTCCTTTCCTGTTGGTAAGAATATCTTAAAGGTTGTTCCTTCACCTAACCTGCTTTTCACCTCTATTCTTCCGTTATGTTCTTCTACTATCCTTCGTGTAATCGCAAGACCGAGTCCTGTCCCTGATGTCTTTGTTGTGTAGAAGGGGTCGAAAATAAAGGGCAAATCCTTTTCATCAATGCCTGTACCTGTATCTGTTATCTCTATTACAGCATATCCGTTCGTTTTGTATGTCTTTACGATGATTTTCCCCTGAACAAGCACCGCCTGAATAGCATTAGTAAGGATATTTAAGATGGCCTCTTTCATCCTGTCATAATCAAGTTTCACTGAAGGTACATCGCCAAGATGTTTTTCAAGGGTAAGTCCTCTCTCATGTATCTCTCCATCCAGCAGGGATATAACATTTGTTATCAGCTCATTTAAATTCACATCTGTGATTGACAGCCTTATCTCCCTCACAAAGCCAAGGATATCTTTAAGTATATCCTCAAGTCTTTTTACCTCATTGTAAATAATAGATGCATATTCCCTGAGATTGCCTTCAAGCTTCCTCTCGAGCCTCTGGGCGAATCCTCCTATGGAGACGAGGGGATTCCTGATCTCATGGGCCACCTTCGCAGCAACCTCACCAAGGGCAGCCATTCTCTCAGCACTCTGGAGTTTCTCCCTTATGTATTTTAGCTCTGTTATGTCCCTTACAATATGAACGGTGCCAAGGAAGTTTCCTGATAAGTCAAATATGGGTGATGTTGATATAAGGAACGTGCCTCCCATGTTGGGGTCCTCTATCTCTTCAACAAAGGATGCCTTTTTCTCAACAGTCCTGTGATGGGGACACCTCTGCCACGGTTCTTTCATGCCATGAAAGACTTCATAGCATTTTTTACCTATGATCTCCTTTTTATTAAGGCCAAGTTTATCCTCAACAGCCTTGTTAACACTTTTTATTGTATAGTCCATGTCAGTAAAATATACCATATCAGTGATAGACCGGAAGATATTTTCAAGTTCAGCCTCTGCAAGGGAGACCTGTTCAAAGAGCCTTGCGCTTTCTATAGCCGCTGCAACCTGGTTTGAAAAGGTCGTAAGGAACTTTATGTCCTCTTCAGTAATTGGCTTTTTGTTAAAGAGATTATCCACCCATATAAGGCCAATTACCCTATCCCTGGAGATCAGGGGGACAATGGCATATGCCTCTGTACCGAGTTGCTGGATGATCATTGGATCAGATAGAGGCTCTGCCTTTGCGTCAATGATATTATAAGGTCTTTTTTCCTTAACGGCCCTTGTCATTATGCAATCCCTTTCAAGGGGGACCTCGATCCTCAGGCTTAGCTGGTCAAGGAAGGAATCCATCTTTATTATGCCCCTGTCTATTTCTTCCATTATGTCGTTCAGGGTCTTTTGTTCCATTGAAAGGCTTGACCATATCCTGCCAGCCTCTTCATAATTGGCAGGTCCAACGCCCATTACACCTCTGAGTATGCCTTTATCCTCATCAAGAAGGAAGAGGATTGCCCTGTTAAAACCAAGACCATCTCCCATGGTAACGGCTGTGAGGATCATCCTGAGAAGCCTGTTGAGGTCAAGGGTGCTTCTCATAGCTGAACTAATAAAGAAGAGCCTTGATAATTCCTGATTCTTTCTTATGAGTTCCTTCTCAATCCTTTTCTTTTCCGATATATCCCTCGATATGCCACTTATACCGATGACATTGCCTGAAACATCCTTAACTGGTGAAAGGGTCAGGCTCACCTCAAAGAGTGTTCCATCCTTTCTCTGCCTGACCGTCTCTATGTCCTTGAGGACCTCCCCGTTTTTAACCCTCTCGGTATTTTCCTTTTCCTGGTTAATCAGAAAATCAGGGACAAAGGGTAAAAATTTCCCTATGGCCTCATCTTCTGTAAAGCCATAGATCCTCTCTGCGCCCTTATTCCAGGAAGTGACGATACCATTAACGTCAGTAGTAATAATGGCATCGGCTGAATTATCAATAAGGCTTTCGAGATAGTCCTTTGTCTGGGCAACTTCCTTATAAAGGGAAAGCATCTCTTCCTGATATAAGACCCTGTCAGTAATATCCTGAATAAGGACAACACATTCTGTAATATTTCCCTCGGTATCCTTAATCGGATATGATGAGAGTTCTGCATAATTCAGTCCGCTTGACTGGGTGATGATGTTGATATCTCCTGTCTCACAGGTAACCTGAGCAACACAATGAGGGCATATCCCGGCACGGCCATGAAAAATCTCGATACAGTTTTTGCCTATTATCTCTTCAATAGGGATGCCTGTCCACGACTCAACATATCTGTTTGCTGAAATAATCCTGTAATCCCTACCAATTGTTACAATCCCGCTCTGAACACTCTCGAAGAGGACCTCAAGCCTCTTCTTTGCCCCTGCTATCTCCTTTTCCTTTTCCATCTGTAACTCAAAGGCCCTTGCCTTATCTATTGCTATGGCTGAGAGTGATGCAAAGCCTTCTGCTGTCTTGATGTCATCACCTGTAAAGGATACTATCGTGCCATCATCACTCATCCTGTCATACAAACCGAGGGTACCTATTATCTTATTGCTCACTATCAGAGGTACATTCAGTACTGACTTTGCATCAAGGTAGGGTATCTTCCAATCCTCAGGAAGACTTGACAGGTCCTCAACAAGGATGGGTCTTCCCTCCTGGGCAACCTTTCCCGGTATCCCTTCGCCAAGTGATACCGTCATCATCCTCTCTATTTCCTTTGGAAGGCCGTAAGATGCCCTTATCACGAGTTTATTATCCTCAAGGAGTCTTATAACGCAACCCTTGGCCTTTAGAAATCTTGTAGCCTCTTCAGCAATCCTGCCCAGTAGCTCATCAAGGTCGAGTGTAGATGTAATTGCCTTTGTTATCTCATTGAGGGTCTTTAGTCTTTCTAACTGTACTCTCGTGGACATATACAGTTCCTCGTTCTTTTCACTTATCTTCTGAAGTTCCTCAACCATTGAATCAAATCTCTCTGCCAGGACACCGAACTCGTCATCTCTCTTTGAGGCAATCCTGTAACTCAGGTCTCCTGATATAATCCTGTTAGTTGCAGTTAATATATCATTAAAGGGAATGGCAATCATTCTTCTCATAAACAGGGCAAGCAAAAGGAAGGCGAGGGAAGAGAAGACAAAGAGCAATGCAAGATAGAGGGCGACCTCTCTCTTGATCTTTTCATTTCTGGCCGTCAAGAGATCGATCATCCTTATGTAATAGGAGTGAATATCATCAAGCCTTTCATTTATCTCTTCTTCTTTAGTCTTTAATGCCCTCAGCAAAGATATGGCTTCCATATCCTCAAAGGGTTTATCTATGGCCATTATCTGGGATGAGATATTTCTCATTTTCTCAAAGTCCTTACCGATCTCGGAGATTGATTCCTTTAGTTTGCTGCCCTCCATGTCGCCAAAGGACTTATAAACAGCTGACAGTCTTTCATGATAAGATTTTCTCAGACTTCTATCTCCTGTTATGGCCCATTTCTCCACGGTCTTAACGAAAGCGGATATTTCTCTTGAGAGCTTTTCCTGGCTATTGTGTTCTTCTGTATAATTCTTCAATTCCTCAAAATTTGAACTGATATGTTCAAAGATAAAGAAGCTGCCAATGATGAGAAGGAGCATCACGGCAAGGAAAGAGGCAACAAATAATAATAATTTAGTGCTGATATTCATGGCCCTTTTCTGTAAACCATGTCTGGTGTACTTTGAATTTGAAAGAGATCATGCACAGACAATATTTGATCTTGTAAATCATCCTAAAAAGATTTTTTCTTGCTAAGAGATTCATACAGGTCAATATATCTCAGGGCAGACCTCTTCCATGAGAAGTCCTTTTCCATTGCCCTTTTTATGAGTCCATACCACCTGTCTTTACAGCTGAACAATGTTACTGCAACCCTGATAGAGCAGAGCATGTCATTGATGTTTAATCCTTCAAAGAGGAATCCTGTGCCACTATCAGACAATGGATTGTAATCCTCAATGGTATCTGCAATGCCTCCTGTCTTTCTTGCTACGGGGATAGTGCCGTATCTCATTGCAATCATCTGGCCGAGACCGCAGGGCTCATACCGTGATGGCATTATAAATATGTCACTACCAGCATAGACCCTGTGGGCAAAGGCCTCGTCATACCCGAGCCTTACGAAGATTCTTCCTTTATGTATGTCCTTCAAATTACTCACCATTGCCTCTAATTCTGCATCACCCCTGCCAAATATAATCAGGCCTGCACCGAGATTTACTATTTTTCCCGCTGCCTCAAATAGTAAATCTACACTTTTTTGCTTGCTCAGTCTTCCAATAAAACAGATAACAGGGGCCTTCTTTATAATGGATGTGAGATTGCATTCTCTTACTAATGCCTCTTTGCACTTCTGTTTTTTTGAGATATCATTGCTGTTGAAGTTCCCTGAGATTAGTCTATCTGTCTCAGGATTCCATTCTTCTATATCGATACCATTCAGAATGCCTTTCAGGTCTTTTGCCCTCTTTCTCAGGACTCCGTCAAGGCCATGACCATATTCAGGTGTTAGTATCTCTGTAGCATAATGGTTGCTTACAGTTGTTATAATATCGGCAGAAATGAGACCTGCCTTTAGGAGGTTTATCCTTCCATAAAACTCGATTCCCTCCATATTGAACCACTCCCACCCAAGGCCTGTCAGACCAAATTTTTCCATTTCAAAAATGCCCTGATAGCCCATATTATGAATCGTCATGACTGTGGATGTCTTTTTGAAAAAATCGTTATTATAGACCGTCTTCAGATAAAGTGGTATCATGGCTGTCTGCCAGTCATTGCAATGGATTATATCAGGTCTTAATCCCATTTTCATCAAGGCCTCAAGGATGGCCCTGGAAAAGAATATAAACCGCTCTGCATTGTCATGGAAATCACCAAAGGGTGTGCCATAGAGTTCATTCCTGTCGAAGAAGTCGTCACATTCAATCAAAAAAACCCTTTTACCTATTGAAAGGATCCGACTGTTTATTAGCCTGCCGACTAAATTAACCTTAATATTCAACCCCGTGTCATTGAGAGAAAATCTATCCTTTATTATTCTGTAAAGTGGTAAAAAGAGATAGGCATCTTTGCCAAGACTGATGTATTCCTTCATTAATGAGCCTGTTACGTCAGCAAGCCCACCTGTCTTTGCATAGGGGACAGCCTCTGATGTTGCAATTACTATCTTCAAGTTAGACCTTTGCCTCCCTCAGGAACTTGGATGCCTCCTCGGGTGGTGTGGGGTTAATGTAAAAACCAGAACCCCACTCAAAACCAGCAATCTTTGTTAATTTTGGAACTAATTCGATGTGCCAGTGATAATAATCATTTATTTCATCTGTAAAAGGTGATGTGTGAATCATAAAGTTGTAAGGGGGATTGTCGAGTATCCTGTCGATCTGTTTCAGTACCCTCTGCAGCGCCTCTGCCAGCAGAGAAAAACTCTTATTTGGAGGATAAAAGGATGATTCATGTCTCTTTGGCAGAATCCAGAGTTCAAAAGGTGCCCTCGGTGCAAAAGGAGAGATGGCAACATAGCCCTGATTTTCATAGATTACCCTCCTGCCATCAGATAGCTCCTGGTTGATGACATCGCAGAATATGCACCTCTCCTTAAGGTCATAATATTGCTTTGATGAATCCAGTTCTTCCTTGACATACTTGGGTATAATGGGAAGTGCAATGAGCTGGGAGTGGGAATGTTCGAGGGTTGCACCAGCAGCATCACCCTCATTCTTGAAGACGAGGACATATTTAAATCTTATATCCTTTTTAAGGTCTGTTATTCTGAAATAATAGGCCCAGAGAACGTCCTCAACAGCCTTCAATGGCATGGTTGAAAGGGATTGAGTATGCTCGGGTGTCTCAACAATTACTTCATGGGCGCCTATTCCGTTCATCTTATCAAAGATTCCCTCACCCTGCCTGTTCAGGTCTCCATAGATCTGTAGTGCCGGGAATTTGTTTGACATGACCCTCAGGGTCCATCCTGGGGTATTCGGCTGGGTGGCAGTTGGTCTAAAGGCAATAATTTCCGGGGGTGTTGTGTATTCATTTCCCGGGCAGAAAGGACAGAATCCCCCCTTTTTTCTCTGAACAGGTGGGGATGCAAAGTCAGTTGGCCTTTTCCCCCTTTCTACAGCTATGATGACCCATCTCCCGGATATGGGGTCCTTTCTCAGTTCTGGCATATCTCCCTCCGTAAATTGATTAAGGACATTCTAAAAATGCAAGTATAAGTGCAGAGGCAAATATTATGAATTTTCAACTTTAGTCTTTGTCATAAGCCTTACACCATTACTTATTATGCACTATTATATCACAATGGGTTATAATTCAAAGTTATGAAGCCAACTTTTCATCACAGGCTTGTTAACAGGGAATTTGAGGACCCCTCTCTCTATGTACGTTTCATCAGGGAGCGCAGGGCGATCCTCTTTGATGCTGGCAATATTTTGTCCCTGACACCAGGTGATATTCAGAAGATAACGGATATCTTTATCACCCATATGCACATAGACCATTTTATAGGTTTTGACCATGTCCTGAGGTCTATATTGAGAAGACCAATACCATTAAGGGTTTTCGGCCCGGAGGGTATCATTGAGGGGATTGAGGGCAAGTTAAGGGGATACACCTGGAACCTTATCAGGGATTATCCGGCAGAGATAGAGGTCTTCAGTATAGGTGAAGGGATAATGAGGCAGGCAAGTTTTTATGCAAGGGAGTCTTTTAGAAGGGTAGAGGAAGGGGAAAGGAGTTTTTCAGGCAATATACTAAAGGATTCTTATTTTTCTGTTAGGGCTGAGGTCCTTACCCATGGGATACCCTGTCTTGGATTTTCTCTTGAAGAGGATTTTCATATAAATATTGACAAGGCCATGTTGAATGACCTGGGATTGCCTGTAGGACCGTGGCTCAGTGAATTGAAAAGGATGATAAGGGAGGGAGTTGCACATAACGAGGGGATTACTGTGGCAGGCCGTTACTTCAGGTTAGGTGACCTGATGAAGGTTGTAAGGATAACGAGGGGACAGAAGGTTTCTTATGTTGTAGATGTATCACCCGATGAGGATAATATCAGGAGGATAATAAATCTTGTAAAAGATTCTGACACCTTTTACTGTGAGGCCTATTTCCTCGAAGAGGACATAGAAAGGGCAAAGGAAAGAAATCACCTTACAGCAAGGCTCGCCGGAGAGATAGCAAAGAGGGCAGGTGTAAAAAACCTTGTTCTTACGCATCTTTCTCCAAAATACAGGGATAGAAAATCCGAGTTATTCCAGGAGGCAATGAATGCCTTTATGCACTCAAGTCAGTAGGCCCGATAAGCAAACTTGGGGCGCCAGCATTTCCGTAGAATCTCAGGTCGTCACCAATTGCCTCTATCCTGCTGAATAGCTCAAGGATATTGCCAGATATTATTGCCTCCTTAATGGGATACTTTATTGATCCCCTTTCTATCCATAAACCTGTAATACCTATTGAGAACTCACCGGATATTGGGTTTGCTGTATGAAGTCCCATTATCTCGGTAATGTAAACCCCTCTATCTATGGACTCAATGAGTGCCTTGACTGACATGGTCCTGTCAGCGCCATCAATATAGAGGTTTGATGGACCAACAGAGGGTAATGATGTATAGCCATGTCTTACCGCGTTACCGGTGGAATCCCGTCCCTCTCTTCTTGCTGTATAGGTATTGTACATATAGTTTACCAGCACACCCTCTCTAACCAGATAGAGCCTCGAGGTGGGAACCCCCTCATCATCAAAGGGCCTGCTGCCAAGGTGTTGTTCCATTGTTGCATCATCAATTATATTTATGAGCGGACTGATTACTTGCTGATTTAATCTGCCGGCAAGAAGGGATTTCCCCTTTTGAACATTCTCCGATGAAAAAAGGGAAGAGAAGAGACCCAGGAATTCTGTAGCTACGGAATTATCGAGTACAAGTCTGACCTTTTCAGGGCTTATCTTTCTTGTTCCAAGCAGGTTTAATGCCCTCAGGGCTGCTCTCTTCCCGACATCTGCGAAGGATACATTACTGATGAACCTGCTTCCATTATAATCCCATCCCATCTGTCCATCACCGTTGTCCTCTGCCACGACCATTGTCTGGGCTGTACAGGCCGTTGCCCTGTAGTGCTTTGACAGACCGGAAGAGTTCAATATAAGTATATCCTTTGATGAAAAGGTTGCCGATGCCTTTCTGACCTTTTTTATTCTCTTATCCTGCTCAATGGCTGACCTTTCTATCTGTAATGCCCTTTCTATAGCCTCGTGTTCGGTTATATTTGCAATGCGGGGATCAAAGATATTTAAATCTGCTGTCTTCAGGGCCTCAGGAAGGGAGAGGAATTCATCCTTTTCTGTCCACATCGAAGCCTCTATGGCCTTATCTACAACCTCATCACTACCCTCAGGATCAGAGGAAAAGGCAAAACCGAGCCTGCCATCCCTGATAATCCTAATAGAAAAGCCTGAGTTTATTGATGACTCAATGGCCTCTACCTTTTGTCCCTTTACCTCGATGGAGAGGCTTTTCCCTGTCCTTATATAGACCTCTGCTGAGTCAGCACCTTTCTTAAGTGCCCTTTCGATGAGCCTTATGCCAAGGTCTCTGTCAATCTTCATAGTATGTTGCCGAGGCTGTGTCAGACTCCCAGACTGTTACAGCCGATACCTCTATATTTTCATTATTTATCTTTTTTTTCAGGGAATCATAAATCCATTTTGCTATATTTTCAGATGATGGATTCTTCTCAGTAAAAGGGAATAAATCATTCAGAAAGGCGTGGTCAAGGGGTGATATAATCTCATTTGTCAGTTTCTTCAGTTCATGAAAATCCATGGCTATATCAATGTCATTTAGTTTTTCTGCCGTTATATGAACCTGGACCTTCCAGTTATGGCCATGCAACTGCTCACACTTTCCCATATATCCCCTTAATTGATGGGCAGCGGAAAAGGATGTTTCTATCATTAGTTCGTACATCTCGCCTCCTATATATTTTTTCTGAAGATGGCTATATAAGGTAAGTTTCTGTATTTGTTGTCATAATCGAGACCGTAGCCAACAACGTATTCATTTGGAATCTCAAAACCAACATAATCAAGGGGGACCTCAACGATTCTCCTTTCTTTCTTATCAAGAAATGCGCATATCTTTAAGCTCTTTGGCCTCTTGAGGAGGAGCCTTTCTCTGACATGATTGAGGGTTATCCCTGTGTCCACTATGTCCTCAACGAGTAAGATGTCTCTGTCAGTAATATCTTCCCTTACGTCATAGTATACCTTAACCTCGCCAGTAGTCGATGTCTTTATATAACTTGAAGCAATAATAAAATCAACAGTAAGCGGTATCCTGATTGCCCTGACAAGGTCAGCAAAGAATATAAAGGCACCCCTCAGGATTCCTATTGCGACCAGTTCCTTTCCTTCATAATCATGCGTAACCATGTCGGCTAACTCCCTTACCCGCTGTTGAATCTGCTCAACCGTAAACATGGGCTTGCCAATGACCATAAAACCTCCTTAATCCCTTGTTTCTCTTACCATCTCGAGTGTCCTTATTAATGCCTCTGCCTTCTTCAGGGTCTCAAGATATTCCCTTTCAGGGTCTGAGTCTGCAACTATTCCCGCACCTGCCTGGACATAGGCTCTGTTATTCTTAATGACAAAGGTCCTTATTATGATATTTAAGTCCATATTACCTGAAAAGCCAATGTACCCCATTGAGCCCGTATAGGGTCCTCGCTGAACAGGTTCAAGCTCATCTATAATCTCCATGCACCTCACCTTTGGAACGCCTGTAATGGTTCCACCCGGGAATACTGCCCTGATCACATCGATTGGCGTCTTATTATTAGCAAGGATAGCCTTTATGTTAGAAACGATATGGATTACATGGGAGTAAACTTCTGTTATCATGAGCTCATCAACCTCAACACTACCATAATCAGAGACCTTTCCAAGGTCATTCCTCTCGAGATCAATAAGCATAATATGTTCAGCCCTTTCCTTTTCATTCAGGAGGAGTTCGTCCCTCATTACTTCGTCCTCATTATGGTCTCTTCCCCTTGGTCTTGTACCTGCAATGGGCCTTGTCTCTATTATTTCGTCCTTGACTCTTACGAGCCTTTCAGGGGATGAACTTACTATATAATAATCTCCGAGGTTCATGAATCCTGCAAAGGGTGAGGGATTAATGAAACTGAGGGCGCTGTAAATATCCCATGGGTTTGCATCATTTATATATGCCGATACCCTCTGGGAAAGGTTTGCTTGAAAGATGTCTCCAGCCGCTATATATCCCTTGGCCCTCTTTACCATATCCATGTATGTCTCTTTTGTCATTTCATGGATAATCTCGATCTTTTTATTTCCTTCTTTAAAAGATTCGGTAGAACAAGGTGAGGTCTCGATACGCCTGCATATTCTATTGAGATGGAATTCTGCCTCATCAAAGGCCACAGCAGGGGCAGAGCCTGCTTCTCTAAGGCCAGGACATACAATGACCCAGGCCTTTTTAAGTAAATGGTCAAAGGCTATAAGTCGATCAACGAGAAAAAGGTCTGCATCAGGAAGATGCAGGTCATCTTTTGCTGTCCTGGGTAACCTTTCAAGGTAATGCACAAAGTCATAACTGAAAAGACCTGCTAAACCTCCCTGAAAAGGCGGAAGGAACTCTATCGGAGCCTGTCTGTAAATATCAAGAACTTCCTTCAGTCTCTTTAAAGGTCTACATTGAGATACTGATATTTTCCCCTCTGATATAACCTCTACAATGCCATTTTTTACCCTTATCCTCATGATGGGTTCAAAACCAATAAAGGAAAATCTCGCAATCTTTTCAGGTCCTTTAATGCTCTCGAAGATGAAGGATTCTCTATCGGCGAAAGCGGGGTATATCTTACTGGGCAGATTATAGGGTATTTCCCTGTAAAGGGGACGATACAGTCCTCTGTCACTATATTCGATTATATCTTTTTTGAGCGGCGCTGTATAGTAATAAAACATCCTGAACCTCAGGCAATAAGAATTTCCGTGGTAATTAACTCAAGGGCCTTAGCTGGCTCAGGGTGGCCGAGCACAGCCCTTCCAAGGACTATGTAATCAGCCCCTTCTCTTATTGCCTCTCTCGGTGTCATTGTCCTGTGCTGGTCATCGGGTGGACTCCATGAGGCCCTGATACCAGGCGCAATAATAAGAAATCCCTTTCCAAGATGCTCCCTTATCATTCTAACCTCCTGAGCAGAGGCAACAACGCCGTCAAGGCCTGCATCTTTCGCTAATTTGCTCAAGTGCTTTACATGGGTTCTTAGACTGTGATGAACGCATAATTCGTTTTTTATTGTTTCGTTTGAAAGGCTTGTGAGAACCGTTACCGCGATTATCTTTGGTCTTTCAAGGTTTTCCCTCAAGGATAGATCGATAACAGCCTCTTTACACCGCCTCATCATCTCTAATCCACCAGAGGCATGGAGATTAAACATATATGCACCAAGCCTTGTTGCCTGCAATGCTGCCTTGATTACAGTATTGGGGATATCATGAAATTTCAGATCAAGGAAGACCCTTTTACCCTTATCGTTTATTTTTCTTACAATTTCAGGTCCACCTGATAAGAATAGTTCAAGACCAACCTTGAATATGTTTATTTGCTCAGAAAATTTATCCACTATATCAAGGGCATATGCTGGATCTGAGAAATCAAGGGCAAGGATGAGCTTTTCCCTTACAGGCATTTACATCCTCGGAAGGGTTACGCCCCTCTGGGCCTGGTATTTGCCTGCCTTATCAGCATAAGATATTTCGCATAACTCCTCACCACCAAGAAATAGAAGTTGTGCTATTCCCTCATTTGCATATATCCTGGCAGGCAATGGGGTTGTATTTGAGATCTCTATAGTTACATGGCCTTCCCATTCAGGCTCAAGGGGGGTTACATTAACAACGATTCCACACCTCGCATATGTTGATTTTCCCAGACAAATCACTATTACGTCCCTCGGTATCCTGAAATACTCTACTGAATAGCCGAGGGCAAAGGAATTTGGCGGTATGATACAGACATCTCCCTTAAAATCTACAAAACTTTTTGGGTCAAAATTTTTTGGGTCAACGATTGTATTATTTATGTTTGTGAAGATCTTGAATTCATTGGCAATCCTCATATCATAACCATAAGAACTGACGCCATAGGATATAACACCTTCTCTTACCTGATTTTCACTGAAAGGCTCTATCATACCCTTTGAGGCCTGTTCTCTTATCCATCTATCATTTTTTATCATCCCATTACCTCTGGTGAAAGGCTAAGTATGAAAGCTTACCATAAAGACCCTGTTTCTTACAACCTATAAGAGGCTTGCAATATCCTTTATCAGTCTCTCCGAGTCCTCCCATCCAAGACACGGGTCTGTTATAGATTTTCCATAGACGTTCTCTCCTATCTTCTGAGTCCCTTCAACCAGATAGCTTTCCACCATTAATCCTGCTACCATGTTTTTTAATGTCTTGGAATGCTCCCTTGATCTTATCACTTCCTTGGCTATCCTTGGTTGCTCATGATATTTCTTATTTGAATTTGCATGGTTTGTATCAACTATGATGGCAGGGTTTAATAACCCTTTCTTTTTATATGCCTCGGCCACCCTTATAAGGTCCTCATAATGATAATTGGGTATATTTGTGCCATACCTGTCAACCCCACCCCGCAGGATAGCATGAGCAAAGGGGTTACCTGTTGTCTTAACCTCCCATCCATTGTAAACAAAGGTATGGGGCATTTGTGCTGCATAAATAGAATTTAGCATAACTTCGATATCACCGCTTGTCGGATTCTTCATCCCCGAGGGTATGTCGAGGCCACTTACGGTAAGCCTGTGCAATTGATTCTCCACAGACCTCGCACCAACAGCAACATAACTGAGAAGGTCGCCAAGATATGGGTAATTACCAGGATAGAGCATCTCATCTGCAGCAGTTAGGTGAGACTCTTCAAGTGCCCTTATGTGCATCTTTCTTATCGCCTTTAATCCCTTTACCATATCAGGGGCTTCTGTTGGCCTTGGCTGATGTGCCATACCTTTATACCCTTCACCTGTTGTTCGAGGCTTGTTTGTGTATATCCTCGGAATTATGATCAGCTTATCCTTAACCTCTTCCTGAACCCTTGCAAGCCTCGACACATAGTCACAGACAGCGTCAACATTGTCGGCAGAACATGGGCCAATTATCATCAGGAATTTATCACTCTTTCCCTCGAATACGGCCCTTATTTCCTCATCCCTTTTCTGTTTTACCTTTTTGATACTTACAGAAAGAGGCATGGTCTGAAGTATCTCCTTTACAGAGGGCATTGGACGAATGTATTGAAAGGCCATAATTCTTCTCCTTAAATCTTTTTGTTTTATTTTACATTATTCCTTGCCAAAATATCCTGACCGTTGAATCTTATGAGACCTGGCTCTCCCCTTTTTCCGATGATTATGTAGTTAAAATCAAGAAACTTTTCGATTACCCAGAGGTTAGTCAAGAGGTGTTCTGTGATTGATGATGTCGTAATTACTGATTCCTCTTTGCAGAGGGCAGTATAAAGAGCTATTTGATCAGGAAGATGCTGGTCAAGGGCTGCATCCGTTGACAGATATTTAAGGATTTCATCTGCTGCTTCCTCTCCAACATCCTCTGCCCTTTTACCCTTTGCACTGAGGGACGTAAAGCCTGCCACTGCATTTTCCGATATAACCATAACGAAAAGAAATGTTCCCTCGCCGGGGGAATTAACACTGAGCAAGTCTATTTCTGCAGGAAATCCCTGAGATGATAGCCTTTTAATAAAGGAAGTCCTCTGTCGCTCAGCAATTGTCATTGGAAGGTTGGAGACGCAGGAGTAACCCTTAATTGACAGGACCTGTCCCCTTCCTTCAACTCTGAGAGGCTTTATACGAAAAGATGGAGAGACCTTTGCTGTAATCAGCCCCCCTCCTTTTGGATAAAATCCATGAGCCTTTATTTCAATCTTCAAATTGATGCCCATCTTCTCAAGATATGGGATGAAGACCTCTGATAAATAGTTAAAGGACGGACTGAAGGGTACATGGGTCCCACCTCTTATCTTAATGGATGAACACCCTTTGGAGAACAGAAGGGAAGGGAGGATAGTCTGCAGGACAAGGGTTGAGGAACCGGCTGTGCCTATATCAAAAAAGAAATCCCCTCCTCTTATTTTCCCTGGTTTAAATGTCAGGTCCATAGAGCCATATTCAGCGCCCCTAATATCAGCCCCTGTAACCGTACCTGCTGCCCTTACAGAGGCTATATGCTGAGGCATAAGCCCTGGTTTTTTTCTGCCGTTTCTTATATTAAAGAGCCTGAAAGGTTTTCCTGTGAGGCATGAAAGACTGAGGGCAGTCCTGAGTATCTGACCCCCGCCCTCTCCATAACTGCCATCAATCTCAATGACCTGTGACATTCCAGTTACACCTCGGATCAGGTCTGCCTATATCCCTGTAAATTATATAAGACTGGGCAGGGCAACCACCATGACAGGCATCTTTCAGGTGGCAGTATGGATTCCTGCAACTGTTTTCCTGAAAGTTTCTAAAGTACGTGAGCACAGGGTTTTTAAGAAGATGTTCAAGGTCAGTGTTCAAAATGTTTCCAAGCCTGAATTCAGGGAATTTAAAGAAAAGGTAACAGGGATATACAGAGCCATCAGGCATTATAGACAATTTGGTAGAACCAGCAGGGCAACGCCATTGTCCTCCCCTTGAAATGAAGCCTTCACAATAAACAGGCTTTACATTTGGATATGTAGCCGTCAATGCCTCAATTGACCGTATAAACTCATAAAAAGGAATAGCTCGCATCAAATCATCCTTTGAAAGGATATCCCTGTAAATGAGATAGTAAGATATTTCCTGCCTTATAAATTCTTCAAAGTCTTTCTGAATGACACCGCCATTGAAAAGGGATTTTAAAACAGGTCTATTCTCCATTATATACTCTCTGAGCTCATTATCAATCCTGGAATTCAAGGAAATGCCCGCCGTTATATCGGGGTATAATCTTTTTATCTTCCATAATTCATTCAGGTTAGAGCCGTTTGTGCTTATATAAATTTTTTCAAAATAAGACCTGGCGATATCGAGTAGTTTTAATATTTCCTTGTGAAGTAGAGGCTCTCCGCCAAGGATATCCAGTTCTTTGATATTGTGAGTCGTCAGGACAGAGGCGATATATTCGAAATCATCGGGATGCATAGTCGCCTTCCTCTCAATCCCATTGTTAAAACAGAAATCGCAGGAGCGATTACATTGAAAGGTCAGGAAGAGTTGTATATATTCCACTACTCCTTCTCGGTTCCCTTCTTGTTATAAAGATTGCACCTGTAAAGGTCTTTTCCATGAGGGTCTCCCGTGAGTAACTCTGCCCTAAACCTGCAACCGCCTCTACATACCTCGGTAAGATCACAATCACACTTTAACTCTTCAATCCTCAAGGGTCTTATTCTATGCCAGCATGTGCGAAGCCCCTCGCTGATGTTGCCCACCTTTCTGTTACTATAAAAAGTACATCTTGCCACGCCTCCATCGGCGGTTATTGCCATGAGATGGAGACCGCACGCAAAGCCCGAAGATGTGTAATGAAGGTCTTCACCAAATCCATATCTTAGATATTTGCCAGCCATTTCAGGCGATAAAAGGAATTCTCTATTGGACTTTAATCGGCCTTCGTTGCAGGGGATATCAACAGCCCAAGTCTTTACTGCCATGTCCAGAAAGATTTTTTCAAGTGCATCAAGGTCATTGAGGTTTTCGGAATGAATCACTGTTGCCACAGAGACATCAAAACCATGCTCTCTGGCAAGCCTCAAAGATTCAATTGCCCTTTTAAAAGTGCCTTTACCTCGTATCAAATCGTGGGCTCTCTCGAGACCGTCAATGCTTATCTGTATCTCCTGAACATTTAATTCTTTAAGAGTCTCCCTACCGAGCCTCAGTCCATTACTAAAAAGAACCTTCCTTATCCTAAACCCTGAGAGTCGCTCATTTAACTCTTTGAATCTACTGTAAAGAAGTGGTTCTCCCCCGGTTATCATAACCCTGAGGCCCTGCATTTCCTCAAATTCTTTTAACACAGCAAGTATGTCGCTGAGGGGGAGTTCGGCAGCATCCTCATCATCAATATAACAGTGTTTGCACTGTAGATTACATCTATTGGTAATCTGCAGTTCCAAATATCTAAGGGAAGGCAAAGGAGATTTCGATAGCCGGGGATGTCCTGTTTCCCTCGGCCTTTCCAATAATATCCCTTCATTAAGGCAGTACTGGAGGAAGGTTTTATCATTGCAGATTTCTCTTCCCTTAATACAACCCCTTAGGAACTCGAAGGACTCCTCATCAATTTCGTATAATTCATCAGCCTGTATATTGTAGAGGTAGGGCGTTTCAAGCCATTTTAAAACGAAATTCTCAGACAGATAATAGGCCATAATTTAGGATAACATAGGGGCCTGGATATATAGAAGTTTTATAGGGCATGAGGGCAGGCCTTACTCTCTCGACTTATATTGAAGTATTTTGTTGCTTGACAAGACCAACGGCTGGTAATATAATTAAATCAGTAAAAATATAGTAAAATTAATAGGTTAGAAATATTAATTGCTTCAGGGGTGAAGGTGATGACGAAGGCAGATCTCGTAAGGATAATATTTGAAAGGGTAGGGCTTCCAAAGGTAGAATCTCAAAAGATAGTGGAGACAATTTTTGATACAATGAAACAGACCTTATCAGAAGGGGAGTCTGTCAAGATATCAGGTTTTGGTACCTTTAATGTCAAGAAAAAAAAGGAAAGAAGGGGTAGGAACCCCCAGACTGGTGACGATTTGCAAATAACAGCAAGAAAGGTTGTTGTTTTCAAACCAAGTACTATAGTCAAGAGACTGGTGGAGAGGGTAAATGTCTGATACATCTCTAAAGAGATTATTTGATCGGGATGAGGGTGTACCTGAAAAGCTTTTCTATAAAATAGGCGAGGTAAGCAGGATTGCAGGTGTAGAGCCTTATGTGCTGAGATACTGGGAAACAGAATTCCCTTTTCTCAGGCCGAGAAAGACATCCTCTGGACAGAGGGTTTATTCAAGAAAAGACCTTGAGATGGTCCTGCAAATTAAGAAATTACTCTATGAAGAAAGATACACCATTGAAGGAGTGCGAAAAAAATTCGGAGGGGCGACAACTACGCAAAATGAACCAGCAGGTCATCTTCCTCGTGATACAAAAGAAGTCATTGAAATGATTAAGAAGAGGTTAAGGGATATTCTCAGTAAGCTTTAGTCTTATTTTTTCCATTCCTCTCCTATCCAGAAAGGAGAGGAGCTTAAGATGGCATTTGAAAGGGAGGGGATTCCATGTCAGTTGTTGTTTTAAAAAACATTAACGATTAATCCATTGTTATTGCCTATCTTCAAGGACACATTCTTCAGGTTCCTTATCATCCCTGACTCCCTCAAAGACAGGTGATCTTAATTTCCTGTCCGTTGTCCATTCCTGATATTTGACCCTGATTACAATCTCAGGTCTGCACCAGAAGGCCTTTCTATCAAATCGGGGTATATCATCAATAAGGTGCTTATCTGTGCGTAGTTTTGCCAATCTTCGGTATAAATACTCCATAGTCTGTTCGTCAAGACCTGAACCAACATCTCCGATATGTACCAGTCTGCCCATGTAATATGCGCCAATGATGAGAGAGGCAAAATATCTGCTACTCTCTCCTTCGAGATAGCCGCATACCACTGCATCAATATCAGAGAAATTTTTTATCTTAAGCCAGTAGCCTGACCTTATGCCAGGCAGATATGAACTCCCTTTATCCTTTGCCATAGTGCCCTCAAAACCCTTTGTTAAGGCTAACTTAAATAGTTTTTTGCCATCACTATACGATTCTGAAAGAATTACATTATCCCGTAACGGAAACATTTCACCAAGAAGCGCTCTCCTCTCCATAAGGGGTCTTTTCATTATGGGTTCACCATTCAGTAAAAGCAGGTCAAAGACTACATAGGTAACAGGGATAAGGCTTGAAAGTATCTCAATCCTGGTATTGTCTATGATATGCTCTCTCTGCTGAAACCTTGCAAAATCTGGTCTTCCTTTTTCAAGGACTACCAGTTCACCATCGATAACAGCTGACTTCACCCTTAAGTTTTTATTTAATTCCCTGAGCTCGGGATACCTGTATGTTATGTCTCTCAATCTCCTGTTCTGGAGTCTTACATTCCCTTTTTCAATGAAGGCAATACACCTTGTACCATTCCATTTCAGCTCAAAAATGTGTTTCTCTGAATCAAAGGGAGGTGATGACTTTGCAAGCATCGGTCGAATTGGGAAATATTGACGCATTATTTAAGTGTCTTTTGTTAAATCTTTTCTATTACGGCTAACCATAATATCATGGAGTCAAATAGAACTCACTTTTGCAACGGATGTGTCTTTCCAAAAGGGGAAAGTTCTCTCAATTCCCTGATAATCTTTGGCATTACCTCTATAACCTTATCTATCTCAGCTTCTGTATTGTAACGGCTTAGGGAGAACCTTATGGAACCATGGATTGCATTGAATGGAACCCCCATCGCCCTCAGGACATGGCTCGGTTCAAGGGAGCCCGATGTGCAGGCAGAACCTGATGAGGCACAGATGCCATATTCATCAAGCCTCAACAGAATTGCCTCTCCCTCTACATACCTGAAGCTCATATTTGTTGTATTAGGCAATCGGTTTTCCCTGTCACCATTTACCTGTGCGTCGGGACAGAGAGTGAGCAGTGCCTCCTCGAGTCTATCCCTGAGCCTTTTAAGGTAACCTGCCTCTTCATCTATATGCCTTTTGGCAAGTTCGCATGCCTTTCCAAGCCCTATTATTGATGCCACATTCTCAGTGCCAGCCCTTCTACCGCGCTCCTGATGTCCGCCTATTATGTAAGGATAAAACCTTGTGCCTTTTCTAGCATAGAGGGCGCCAACACCTTTTGGTGCATGAAGTTTGTGCCCTGAGAGGGATAACATATTAACTGGAATTTTTTTTACATCAATACGGACCTTCCCAACCGCCTGAACTGCATCAGTATGAAAGACTATGCCCCTTTCCATCAGGGATTTTCCTATCTTCTCAATGGGGAATATCACACCTGTCTCATTATTTGCATACATGATGGAGACCACCGCTGTATCATCATCCATAGCCTTCAGTAATGTGTCTATATCAAGTCTTCCAAGTTTATCAACGGGAAGAAATGTAATCCTGTATCCCTTTCGTATAAGGTGTTTACAGAAGTTGAGGACGGCAGGATGTTCAACCCTTGTTGTGATCACATGCCTTTTCTGTGGATATGATTCAATTGCGCTCATTATGGCTGTGTTATCGCTCTCCGTGCCACAACTTGTAAAGATAATCTCTTCTGGCTCAGCATTAATAAGGGCCGCCACCCTTGCCCGAGCCTCCTCGATCTTTTTATGAAGCTGTCCTCCGAAAGTGTGCATACTTGAGGGATTTCCATAAAATTCCCTGAGATACGGAAGCATCTCCTCGAGCACCTCAGGGGCTACAGGGGTTGTGGCATTATTGTCCAGGTATATTGGTTTTCTCATCCTGTCTCCAAAACGATGTTTTCGTCTACAAGTTCCCTTAATTTTTCCTGTATATTGCTGAGAGTAACCCCACCCATCGGACATTCAACACACATTGCCCTTAGCGCAACTATGACCCTGTTACCGTCGATATCAATAAGTTCAAGGTCTCCTCCATCTGCCTGCAGCCTTGGCCTGATCTCCTTTTCTATGACATCCTGAATTAAGGCAATCCTCTGTAGATTGGTAAGCCTTTTTTTTGCTTTTGGAACCTCGGGAATTTTAATTGACCATATATCTTTTAATATCTCCTCTATCTTTGGAATGCAAGAGCCGCAACCTCCGCCTGCCTTTGTATAGTTTATTATCTCCTCAACAGTGGTTAGATGATTTTCTATAGCAACTCTCCTTATTTTTTCCTCAGTCACCTCAAAACACTGACAGACAAGGTGTTCCTTTTCCTCGATGGGTTTCCTCTCGCCCCTATAATTTGCGATGGCTGCCTCAAGGGCCTCTCTGCACATGACCGAACAGTGCATCTTTTCCCTCGGGATACCTCCGAGAAAATCAGCAATATCTTTGTTAGTAATCTTAAGGGCCTCATCTATTGTTTTACCCTTGATCATCTCTGTAAGTGCCGAGGATGTTGCTATTGCAGAGGCGCAACCAAAGGTCTGAAACTTTGCATCTATTATTCTGTCTGTTTCCCTATCGATCCTTAAGGTCAGTCTTAAGGCATCTCCGCAGATTAAGCTGCCCACCTCTCCCACAGCATCTGGATTCTCTATCTCTCCAACATTTTTTGGATGAAGAAAGTAGTCCCTTAACTTCTCTGAATACTCCCACATAATCCTTTTTTATCAGAGTTTTAAAATATTGTCAATTTTGATTCTGATAATTCGAGTCGAGTTCTCAGACCTTGACAGAAAAAGTGCAAAAGTATTACGATTTAATAATATCAAGACAGAAACCCCTGTCACCTTTCATCTGGCGAGGTTGCTTTTAAAACGTATTCGGGGCGTGGCGCAGCCAGGTAGCGCACTCGCTTGGGGTGCGAGTGGTCGGCCGTTCAAATCGGCTCGCCCCGACCAGTTCTAAATGGCATGATTTTCGCATAATGAATAGGGATGTTCCCGTATCCCTTGGAGATAACCTTTTTGACACGAACATTTGGATTCCTTCCAGGATTGTCGGGTTTATATTTTTTTCTTTACAGTAATAGATCTTATCTCATTATTTTCCTGAAGGATGCCCCTGTTTCTTTTTACAGAAATTACCACAATATGGATATTACCATAGTGAAATACACCTTAATATATTAAGCTATGAAAGAGGTAAACTTGGTATTCAGAGACAATGGTCAAGAGTTATGAATCTTGTTTTGATATCAATATTTATTAATATTAAAGTAAGAAATTTAAGGGTTTATGGGTAAAGCAAAAAGAGGTTATTAAATAATGCTCAGGATACACATCAAAATTTGTATCCAATGCACACAGGAATAAAAAACCTGTATCTATTGTGGATACTCATAAAATAGTGAATATTCGATTCTCAGAGAAAGGTTTATCAGTGCAGCCGATGAGGCTTTAAATGGCGAATATAATGGGGAAGAAAGAATGGTGCCTAACATCGGGCACAGATAGAATCACTTATATATGAAGATGGAAGATAAACTGATAGAAAAGAAGTTCTCAATTTTACAGGAGATTACAAATGCCCTTGTAATAACTGATAATATTGGAGTTATATCAAACCTTATGCTCGAACTGGCCATAAACTATACTAACGCCGAGAAAGGCTCTTTTATGATTATTGATGACAAGAAGGAACTGTCTATTCTTGCATCGAGAGGCATAGATATAGACCTTGCAAGCAGATACAGGATTAAGATTGGCGAAGGAATAGCAGGTAATGTTGCTCTTAACAGAACCCCGGTTCTTGTTGAAGACATCGATAAGGATGACAGGTTCAAGAAATGGAAAAGGGATCGTTACAAAACACGGTCTTTTATATCTTGTCCTATTATATGCAAAAATAAGTTGTACGGGGTTCTTAATATTAATGACAAAAAAGGTAATGGTAGCTTTGGTGATGAAGAGTTTGCATTGATAAAGATCATTGCAAATCAGGCTGCAATAGCGATTGAGAATGCCTTCCTCATGAATAAACTTCAGTTTAAGGCAGTTGAACTTGAGGAGTTAAACAAAAAACTTGTTGAATCAGATATTGTGAAGACAGAGTTTCTTACCCGTGTGTCCCATGAGTTGAGGACTCCCTTGAACTCTGTAAAAGGGGCCCTTTATTACATTAAGCAGCATAACGACCTTGGTAGAGTGGATTTAGATGAATTCTATGATATCATTTCTCAGGAGGTTGATAAGCTTATTTATATAGTAGAAAATCAGCTTGATTTTTTAAGATTAGAAGACGAGGCAAGGGTTATTAAAAAATCCATACTGGATATGCCTGATATTTTAAGAGATGTTTCTAATTCTAGTTCTATCAAGACTATTGTTAATAGAAGAAATATTGGAATTAAGATTGATATAAAAGGGGATGTCTCACCAGTAGTAGGGGACAGGGTAAGGATATTCCAGCTATTTGGTAATCTTATTGAGAGCCTCTGTCATTATCTTGAGTATGGAGATAACTTTAATATCACTATAGAAGAAAATGATTTTGTGAATGTTATCTTTACACTTCCCATACCTCTTCCTGAAACAGTGTTATCATTGATCAAGGATCCGATAAATATTTTTAAGATAGACAGATCAAAAGAGAGATTGAAACTTTATCTTGCTAAAAGGGTAGCAGAAGTGCATCGCTGGCTTCTTATTTCTGAAGTTGGACACCCGTCTACAATTACCTTAAAGATTCCCAAGATCGAAAGATTAAAGGTTGAGGCAATAATAGAGAATATGGTAGAAAGAATAACGGAATTTATAGCTGAATTGATGGATATAAATGTCTGTTCAATAATGCTTACAGATGAGTTTACTGGTGATCTTTTGATAAAGGGTGCTATTGGACTGGATGAGGAAACAATAAGAAAAACAAGATTACATGTAGGGGACAATATCGCTGGATGGGTGGCCCTTGAGGGAAAACCATTACTTATTGAGGACATTGAAAGTGATCCAAGATTTACGAGGAAAAATCTTTCTCATTACAATACAAAATCTTTACTCTCTTTGCCTCTTAAAATGAATGGAAGGGTTATTGGTGTATTTAATCTGAACAATAAAAAGGATTCTAAGCCATTTACAATTCATGACCTTTATATTGCCCAGGCCCTTAGCGAAAGGATATCTTACCTTCTGAAAAAGATTTACGTACAGGAATTTAATGGAAAAGAACTAAAAAATTCGTTAAAAACCTTTGAAAATCTTGTTAATATAGCCAGGAATTATCATAAGAAAGACGGAGTTATTCACGACCTTGTTGGCAGGGTGATGGATTATCTTGGTGCAGATGAGGAGTTAAGAAATATTGCTCTTTATACATCTATGTTATATGACATCGGCTTAATGCTTGCCAGTGAAGATGTTCTAAGAGAAAAGTCCTTATCTACTTTAGAAATAAGAGCGCTTCGAGTTCATCCTTATATTACGATCACGTTATTAAATAGTTTTGAATTTTCAAAAGAGGTAAGAAGGGCTATCATACACCACCATGAGCGGTATGATGGAACCGGTTACCCCGAGGGATTAAAGGGAGAAGAAATTCCATTGATATCACGGGTTCTTTCAGTAGTAGATTCATATAACGCCATGATTTCTGAAAGACCCTATAGAAAAAGATTGTCGCCTGTTCAGGCCCTAAAGGAGATAAAGAAACACTCCGGGACCTTTTACGATCCGAAAGTTGTTAATGCCCTGACTATGGTAATAGAAACATAGATTTATGTTACTGAAGGAGACAAAAAAGTTTAATTGTAGCTTGAGGATACAGCATACATTGAATACAGTTACTCAAATAATTCCGCAAAATAGATTCGAAGCCAATAAATACACATCAGAAAATGAATAGATAAGGCAAATAAAAAGTGCAAACCGATGTAACTGCTAGTTGAAAATTACTTAGAAACGTAATAAAAAAAAGGGTCTCTAATCTGCTATTATATTAAGAATTTGTAATGACCTTTCATAAATTTCTATTCAATTCCATATTCTCTTCAATAAAATCTAATGAGCACATTTTTTGCACTAAAAAATAATGTAAGAGGTGAATTGTGTATAAGAATGGGGGGCTGCAAAGACCAAGAAGCTTTATAACGATAAACAATGTCTGGTCAATAAGGAAGATATTGCATAATGAACTATATCTGGGGTTGATTATTCTTCTGATCTTTATAGTGCTGCTTATGAGTTCCTGCGCCGGAAAGAATGCAATAAGTTCAGAGACATTTCAGAGCTTTCAGGCTAACTTAAAGAGCGAGCGATTAAATACGGAATTGTCTGAGAAGGTAGTTGAATTCAGGAAGACTTTTGCTGTAGCAGATTATAAAGTTGGACCAGAGGACCTTCTGGATATCGAAGTCTTTAGAGTGCCTGAATTAAAGACATCAGTTAGGGTTAGTGCTACTGGTTTTATTCAGTTCCCGCTAATAGGAAAGATTGAGGTTTCTGGAAGGACAGTCGCAGAGATTGAGTCAGATCTTTCAGAAAGATTGAAAAAGTACATTACCGAACCTGCTGTTACTATCTTTGTTAAAGAATATAGAAGTCAACCCATCTCAGTCCTTGGTTCGGTAAAAAATCCGAATATCTTCTATGTGACAGGGCAGAAATATCTTTTAGATATGATTTCTTTGGCCGGAGGCCTAACGCCCGAAGCAGGCGATGTCTGTATAGTTCAACGTTCGATTGGTTCAAATACTGACAAACCGCTTATTGAAAAAATTGTAATCGACATGAGTGAACTGCTCGTAAATGGACGCTCAGAATTAAACATTCCTCTTCTGGCAGGAGATGTTATACATGTACCTAAGAGTGGGATATTTTTTATAGATGGTGCTGTACATTCACCTGGCTCTTATCAGATTAAAGGAAAAACTACACTTGTTCAGGCGCTTAGTATGGCAAAAGGGCTTGATTATGTTGCATCCACCTCTGATATAAGGATATTCAGGGACAATGGTAAATCGGAGAGAGATGTTATACTGGTTGATTATGATGCTATATTATCTGGCCGAGGACAAGACATAGAGATAAAGGACAAGGACATTATAATAGTCTCTAAAAGTGGAGTAAAAAGTTTCTTCAAGGGGCTTGCAACAAGTCTTAATTTCGGAATTTTTAGTCTCGGAAAGGGATTTTAAATGGAAAACAGGGGGGTAAATAAAAACCTATATCCTAAATTATACGAATCTCACGAACTGCCACCATCTACCTATTTAAGATATTTAACTTCGGAAAGAGAAGAGGAGGTACATCTCAGGGACTATATTAATGTGATAATTAAAAGAAAGTGGTATATCGCTATGTTCCTTTTGTCTTCAATTATTACAACGATGGCGATTACTCTTATGATGGCCCCTGTTTACAAGTCAACGGTTGTGATCAAGATAGACAGGGAAGATCCAAATATTCTCTCCTTCAAAGGAGTTGAGATTACCAAACCCGGTCCAGATTATTATACAACCCAATATGAATTGATAAAGAGCCGGACCTTGGCAGAAAAGGTAATAAAGAGACTTGAATTACATAAAAATAAGGATTTTACACCTGTGGAGGATGAATTAACAAAGCTGAAAAGGTCTGTAATAAATATTATTAGTATACCCATTGATTTGATGAATTCACTATACCAGAAATCTCAAGGTGATATGGTAAAGGCCAGTGTTGTTGAAAAAAGCGATGCTCCTGAGTGGGCGATTAATGCTCTGATTAGCAGGATCGAGGTGAACCCTATAAAAAACTCACAACTTGTCAAGGTGAGTTTCGAGTCAAATAATCCAGAACTTACAACAACCGTGACAAATGCAATTGCTGAATCGTTTATTGAGTACGATCTTGAAAGCAGAGTTGATGCAAGTAAAGAGGCAAAGAACTTTTTATCCAGACAGATAGAAATTGCAACGGCAAAGGTTGAGGCCAGCGAGAAGGCACTTAATGATTATTCGTCTAAAAATGAAATAATATTTCTTGATAGCAATAAGCAGAGCATTTTGAATCAAAAGTTATCCGATATTTCTTCAGCATTGAATTCAGTAACAACAGAGAGGATGCAAAAGGAGGCACTCTTGAAGGAAGTAAGAGACAATGGTTTTGAAAATCCTGCTATATTAAATAATCCTCTTATTCAAGGACTAAAGAAGGAGCATGCAACATTAGAGGCAGAATACTTTAATCTCCTGAAAACATATACGCCCGATTATCCAAAGATGAAAAATCTAAAAAGTCAAATGGATGCAATTCTTGAAAGGATAGAGAAGGAAAGAGCGAGTATAATAAGGTCAATCGAATCGGATTACAATGCAGTTTTGAAGAAGGAGGCAAATCTTTCCAGAGCTTTTGATTCAATTAAGAAAAAGGTCCTTGATTTCCAAGAAAAGGCCGTACAATATCAAATTTTAAAAAGAGAGGTAGATGTCAATAAGGAATTACTCAACAACCTACTTCAGAGATTAAATGAAGTAGGGGTTGCAACGATGAGCAGGGCAACTAATATACAGATTGTTGATAGGGCCGTATACCCAAGCGTTCCGTACAAACCCAATAAGGCCATGAATCTTTTGCTTTCCATTATCTTTGGGATGATGGGAGGGGTAGGGCTGGCTTTTGTTGTAGAATATTTTGACAATACTGTCAGGGATGCAAAGGATGTTGAGAAGTCTACACAACTGCCGTCGCTCGGGATGATACCTTTGCAGAAGGAAATTTCAACATCAAAGAAACCTGAGATTGTATATGTTCAGGAAAAAAATCCTGTTGCAGAGATATTCAGATCAATTGGAACGTTTATTTTGCTTTCAACAGCTTCAAAACCTCCTAAAAGCATTCTTATTACGAGCCCTGGTGAAAAGGAGGGCAAGTCTACAGTATCACTTAACATTGCTGTTGCCCTTGCAGAATCCTTAGGAAACGGTATAATAATAGATGCTGACTTAAGGAAGCCAAAACTTCATAGCGTTTTTAACATTGAAAATAAAATTGGTCTTTCCACATTTCTGTCGGGAAATCTTGACTCTATATCTAATGGGAAATTAGTAAAAAATACCCATATAAAGGGTGTTAATGTAGTTACCTCTGGACCTATTGCGCCAAATCCTGCCGAGTTGCTTTTTTCAGAAAGGATGAAAGCGCTTCTTGAAGACCTGTATGTACGGTTTAACTTTGTTATAATAGATGCTCCTCCGCTAATGGGAATGCCCGATAGCATTTTCTTGAGTACAATAGTTGATGGAACGATTCTTGTCATTAGGTCGGGTAGCACGCCTCGCACAGCATTGCTCGAATCGAAAAAGCTTCTCGATAATGTAAATGCAAAGTTGTTAGGCGTAATTCTGAATGGTGTAAAGGAGGGTGATCTCAAGTTTGGTTACTATTCATATTATTATTCCTCTTATCTTAAAGGTTATTATTCGGGAAAATAAGGAATAATTTTTATATGGCGCAGTTGAGTCAGGATAAACTTCTGAATCTTGCAAGAATAATAAATAGGTTTAGATTGTCTTCAGACCCATCTCATATGTATGGGCAATTAATACAAAATTATGACCTTCTTTTAGAATTGATCGAAAATGAACATAACATTATCAAATTAGCATTACTGACAGAGATGCCATTAAGTAAGGTAAGACAATCATTGTATACAATGGTGGATTCCCTGTTATTTAATAAAAATAAAGATCCCTATATTTCTTTAGGCTTGAAAGGAATTGAGGACAACTCGATAGTAACAAAAAGATGGCGTCATCTGATAATCTTATTTCATCCTGATAGATACCCTGGCAGCAATATTTATGAGGAGAGGGCAAAAAGGGTTAACGAGGCATATGAGGAAATCAGGAAAAGTGGTATAAAAAAAACTGAATGTGTTAAAATCTACGCCAGGCAATCAAATACGGTAAAGTATACTGTGCCAACAAGACAACACATAAAGATCAATCAAGTATCAAATAGTAATAATCACTTCTTTTTGATTAAGTATATACCTTTTATAATTATCATAGTTATGTTGAGTATTTCTGTTATATCTCTTTATCTTCTCATAAAAAGATTTTAGTTATAGCTTTTTCTTTGTTCAAGAGTTTTGACGGAAAGCGAATTTGAAGGCTTGGAGACCCTTCCATTGGTCGAGAAGGCTATAACAGAATAGGTATATGTAGTAAAAGGTGAAAGATTTCTGTCCTTAAAGGCAGTATTAGTAGTAGTGGCTATATGTGAGCCATTTCTGAAGATTTTATATCCTGCGATACCGACATTATCGGTTGAGGGTGACCAGGAGAGGATAATAGTAGTTGAAGTTATAGCGCCTGACATCAGGTTTGAAGGGGGTGTAGGGGCTAAAGAATCATAAGACTGTAAGGTATTTAACCTAAATCTGAGGGCCCCATTCCAGAGCATATATTCCTGTCCTGGTATAACATTAATACCATCAAAGGCAGCAGATCCATAGCCTCTATCGTAAATAGTTGAGGGTGATTCAGCATCAAACCTTTGGATATTGACGATTATATAATCTACCCATAGATTTCTGTCTGCACCTGTGGTTTGATCATAATAGTCATTTATAAAAACCACATCAACAGCGTTTATACTGTTACTGTTAAAGGAGAAAGAATAGTCCTGATAGGTGGATGAATTAACAGTAACAGCGTTTATCCTTGAACCATCTACCCAAATCTCCATAACAGGCCACTCGTCTCCGGCATAATTGCCTTTTGCCCTGACGGTAATATTGCTTACTGAGTTACCGGGTGGAGTTATTATAGTGACAGGATTTGATTTTGGTGATTCATTACCTGCTGCATCATAGGCTGATACGGTGTAATTATAGGTGGTATTGGGTAAGAGTCCTGTGTCAGAGAATGTTGTATTTTTGGTTGCAGCAATCTGTGTTCCATTTCTGTATATTTTATAACCTGCCACGCCAATGTTGTCTGTTGAAGGGTCCCAGGAGAGATTGACCTGTGAAGAGGAAACTGGATTGGCAGTTAGATTTTCTGGTGAAGAGGGTGGAGTTGTGTCGGTTGTGGTTATCGAGGTTGCCGTATACTCATAGGCTCCTATATCCGGTAGATTCAGAATTGGATTACCGTCGGCATCCTTTGTCCTCTCTGGGTAGGTTTTGCCTTTATCGATGGCTGGAGAATTCGAGCTGAGGCGGAAGTTTCTTTCTGCCAGGTTTGTAAAGTTCGGGCTTTTATTTTCTATATTGTTGGAAAAGGTCACACCTGTTTTATTGGACATTGAACTTAAAGAGGGACAATCCGGTGATGTCAGGTTGTTATTTATGGAAAGACTATAGTTAAGAGAATTATAAGTATATATTGGAGGATGGCCATTACAACCATAAAATATATTGTTTGAGATAACCTGATTGCTGCCACCAGTGATAGACATTAACCTTGAATTAGTTGTTTGTCCCGAAGGTGGTTCGGTTAATCTTAGTATCGTATTATTGGCAACAATGCTATTACTCGCAGCGAAATCGATTGCCGTACCTGTCCAAACATCCCAGATGACATTGTTGATTATCTTGAGATTGTTGACATATGTACCATAGATTGCATGGTCGTATCTACCTGGTTCATATTTCCCCGACCATCCTGTTTTTCCGATAGTGTGAATAATATTACTTTCGATAAGGATATTATCACCATCTGGTATTATCCCACTTGTAGCTACAGAGCCACAGCCTGGTTCAGGAACACCATATTGGGTGCAGTAAGGATAGTTTGTTGTGGCATGCCAGTTACCTATATTATGGATATAATTATTTCTGATAGTAACATTATTAGCTTGAACTATAATTCCCTGCCAGTATATATTTTTTATTTCAAAGCCTTCGATTGTAACATATGGAGCTGAAATGATAATCCCGTTATGGTCTTCGTTTAAACCATCAAGCACTGCCTTCCATTTGTTTTCAGCCCTAAAGATTACGCCTGCACCGTCCATACCTCCTCTCTTAATTTCGAGTATACTGGGGACATTAGATGCAACAGTATAGACGCCGTCTTTTACTATTACGGTATCCCCGGGATTAACCACGTTTGCTGCCTTCTGAATAGTTTTGAACGGCGCATTTATTGAGCCGTTATTGTTGTCATTGCCCGAAGGAGAGACATAATAGGTATTCCCTGCTATGGCTACCCCTGACATTAGTATCATTAGCACCCAGACTATTAAAATCCTTAATGTTACCCTCTTGTTCATATCTTACCTCCAGTGAATAGATACTTAATGATAATATTGAAATTTTATTAAGAAACAATTAAGAATCAATTAAAGTTTTTTAATTATTTGAAAATAAAGAGCCTGTTTCTTGCTGAAACGGGCTCTTGTAGCTACAATTATGTACTTATTATTTTATTTTTTTCTATTTCTTAATGTTTTTACTGAGATGGTATTCGAAGGTTGAGAGTTATTACCTGCATTGTCAAAGGCTACTATATAATAAGTATATATAGTAGAGGCAGAAAGACCTGTGTCCTTAAAGGCAGTATTAGTAGTAGTGGCTATATGTGAGCCATTTCTGAAGATTTTATATCCTGCGATACCGACATTATCGGTTGAGGGTGACCAGGAGAGGATAATAGTAGTTGAAGTTATAGCGCCTGACATCAGGTTTGAAGGGGGTGTAGGGGCTAAAGAATCATAAGACTGTAAGGTATTTAACCTAAATCTGAGGGCCCCATTCCAGAGCATATATTCCTGTCCTGGTATAACATTAATACCATCAAAGGCAGCAGATCCATAGCCTCTATCGTAAATAGTTGAGGGTGATTCAGCATCAAACCTTTGGATATTGACGATTATATAATCTACCCATAGATTTCTGTCTGCACCTGTGGTTTGATCATAATAGTCATTTATAAAAACCACATCAACAGCGTTTATACTGTTACTGTTAAAGGAGAAAGAATAGTCCTGATAGGTGGATGAATTAACAGTAACAGCGTTTATCCTTGAACCATCTACCCAAATCTCCATAACAGGCCACTCGTCTCCGGCATAATTGCCTTTTGCCCTGACGGTAATATTGCTTACTGAGTTACCGGGTGGAGTTATTATAGTGACAGGATTTGATTTTGGTGATTCATTACCTGCTGCATCATAGGCTGATACGGTGTAATTATAGGTGGTATTGGGTAAGAGTCCTGTGTCAGAGAATGTTGTATTTTTGGTTGCAGCAATCTGTGTTCCATTTCTGTATATTTTATAACCTGCCACGCCAATGTTGTCTGTTGAAGGGTCCCAGGAGAGATTGACCTGTGAAGAGGAAACTGGATTGGCAGTTAGATTTTCTGGTGAAGAGGGTGGAGTTGTGTCGGTTGTGGTTATCGAGGTTGCCGTATACTCATAGGCTCCTATATCCGGTAGATTCAGAATTGGATTACCGTCGGCATCCTTTGTCCTCTCTGGGTAGGTTTTGCCTTTATCGATGGCTGGAGAATTCGAGCTGAGGCGGAAGTTTCTTTCTGCCAGGTTTGTAAAGTTCGGGCTTTTATTTTCTATATTGTTGGAAAAGGTCACACCTGTTTTATTGGACATTGAACTTAAAGAGGGACAATCCGGTGATGTCAGGTTGTTATTTATGGAAAGACTATAGTTAAGAGAATTATAAGTATATATTGGAGGATGGCCATTACAACCATAAAATATATTGTTTGAGATAACCTGATTGCTGCCACCAGTGATAGACATTAACCTTGAATTAGTTGTTTGTCCCGAAGGTGGTTCGGTTAATCTTAGTATCGTATTATTGGCAACAATGCTATTACTCGCAGCGAAATCGATTGCCGTACCTGTCCAAACATCCCAGATGACATTGTTGATTATCTTGAGATTGTTGACATATGTACCATAGATTGCATGGTCGTATCTACCTGGTTCATATTTCCCCGACCATCCTGTTTTTCCGATAGTGTGAATAATATTACTTTCGATAAGGATATTATCACCATCTGGTATTATCCCACTTGTAGCTACAGAGCCACAGCCTGGTTCAGGAACACCATATTGGGTGCAGTAAGGATAGTTTGTTGTGGCATGCCAGTTACCTATATTATGGATATAATTATTTCTGATAGTAACATTATTAGCTTGAACTATAATTCCCTGCCAGTATATATTTTTTATTTCAAAGCCTTCGATTGTAACATATGGAGCTGAAATGATAATCCCGTTATGGTCTTCGTTTAAACCATCAAGCACTGCCTTCCATTTGTTTTCAGCCCTAAAGATTACGCCTGCACCGTCCATACCTCCTCTCTTAATTTCGAGTATACTGGGGACATTAGATGCAACAGTATAGACGCCGTCTTTTACTATTACGGTATCCCCGGGATTAACCACGTTTGCTGCCTTCTGAATAGTTTTGAACGGCGCATTTATTGAGCCGTTATTGTTGTCATTGCCCGAAGGAGAGACATAATAGGTATTCCCTGCTATGGCTACCCCTGACATTAGTATCATTAGCACCCAGACTATTAAAATCCTTAATGTTACCCTCTTGTTCATATCTTACCTCCAGTGAATATTTTTTGATCACTGACAAAAAAGGCCTGTTTCCTCAAAGGGAAACAGGCCTTTTTCCTATAGATAAACTCTGGATTAGCCCTGTTTCTTCGGCAACCCGGCTATCCTTTAAGGTATAGATTTAAAGGACCCGTGGCTTTGTGCCCCCTGGTTACCCAGGGTTTACCTTTTCGGAAACACTCTTGCTAAATTATTTTGTCAAAGATCTGTACTCCTTACGATTTTAGAATAATCAATAATCCTGTCTCTGCATGTGATAGAAATCACAAATTCTTAAAAAAACTTCTCGTTACTAAAATGCTCCTGTCTTTGAATACTTTTATTTCCTCTTCCTTTTTCATTTTATCTATTATCCTCGTAACAGTTTCTCTTGATATACCTATCATGTTTGCAATATCCTGATGGGTTAGCTTTATTTTTATTATTAAACCTTCAGGTATTTTTGTTCCAACGTCGGTTGCATATTTAAGAAATAACATCTTTACCCTTTGCTCAGCGTTAGTAAGGCTCAGTATTCGTATTCTGTTCCAGCTCTCTCTTAAGCGTGAACAGAGAATTTTAAGAAAATTATCAAGTATCTGTTCTTGATTACGTAAAAGGTAAAAGAAATTTTCTTTTCTTAATATAGCAATGCTCGAATCAATGGTGGCTATAACTGTAGCCGGAATAGTTTTCTGGTCAATAAGTGATATGTCACCAAAAAAATCACCTGATTGATGGATTGCTAAAAGAATTTCTTTGCCATCTTCTGTAATTTTAGTTACCTTTACCTCACCATACAGTATTATATACATAAATTCATTTGTATCCTCTTCGTGAAGAATGATCTGTCCTTTCTTAATTTTTTTTATTGTTAGTTGTGGCAATATAATAATTAGTTCTTCATCGGTCAATGAGCGAAAAAGGTTAATTTGTTTCAATAAATTAATTTTATAATCTGATTTATAACTGTTCTGTTTTTTAGCTATAGGAATCATACATTTAATGATAATCAAGCTTGATTTCTTTACTCTTAACTACTCATGAGCTCGAAATTACTGTTCATAATTTGTAAACCATATTTAAAGTTTATGGTTTTGAAAACTTTCAGTATAGGACATTTTCATAAATTCTTACTATGTTATTAACCCAGATATCTATTGAAAAATGTTTTTTTATAAATTCCGAATTAATTTTAGCAATTTCAGATCTATGTATTAAGTTAAAGTTTAAAACTTCTAAAATCTTTTGTTTAAGATCTAAAACATCGCATGATTTAAAAAAATAGATTCCCTTAACTCCGTATCCCCATTTTAAAGCTTCAATGTTACTTGCTATTATTGGTAAACCATTTGCCATTGCCTCCATTACACTATATGGGCAACCTTCAGCCCTGCTCGATGATATGAAAACGTCTGCAGCATTATAGAGATTACCAACATTGATATCTGGTGGTCTAATAATAATATTGCTGGGTAATCTATTATTATATTTTCGATGAATAAACTCATTCAATAAATCACCACCTATAATTAATAGTACAAAATTAGATTTATTTTGTAGCTCTTCTACTGCCTTGATTAGTATATCGATGCCTTTTACATATGGAGACCAACCAAAGGCAAGTAATAATGGTATATTTTCTGGAATTCTTAAATTCGCTCTAAGACCACTCCGCGTAAGAGTTTTTTTTGTTGCTCTTTTAATATCGATGCAATTATTTACAATATATGACTGACCATAAAATCCTTTATGGATAATTGTGTCAGCAATTTCTTCAGAAGCACAAATCGCTGTAATATTATGATTTCCGATTATATCCCATTTGATAAAATTTTTAATTTTTCTCATAACTGTTTGTTTTACGGGAAAATTAGAGTGGATGTGCCAGATTACCCTGTTATTCAGAAGTTTGTTTTTTCTTATTACACTGGAAAGATATGCAGGGATATCAAAGGTTGTAAAATGTGTGTGTATCAATATTGCCTTTTCTCTTGTCGCTATGTTTGCTATCTGATAGGCAAGCCTTAAATATGAGAGATTTGTATCTAATAAATATAATGGCTCATGGCCTATTTCCTTAAACCATTCGCGGTTACCAACCCTTTTGGGCAAAACTAAAACCTGTCTTAATCCTTTCTCATTCAGTGATTCCCTGAGAGCCAGAAGAGAAGCAATGAAATTACCAGGATAGGGCGCTCCATAATCTGCTATTTGAATTATTGATCTATTTAAAGGATTGGGCAATTTATTGAAGAATAGTTAGTAATAAAAGACATTATGATACATGGAAAGTTATAAAATACGTGTGTAGGACTATGACATTTCCATTCTTGATTTTCTGGCTCTTCAATATTATTTCATAAATCATAGGATTGAAAGCTCGAGACAAACCCAACTATTTTTTTTATATCTTTAACTGTTATTTTTTGATGCGTAGGTAGATTAATAATATGTCTACAAATATTTTCAGCGATTGGACACGCTCCTTTTATATAACCTGCTTTATCCCATCTATTAAGATTAGGATGAATAGGAGAATTAAACCAATCCCCAATCTCTACTCGCCTTTCTTTTGCCGCACTTAGCATCTTTTTTTTATTCTCGATAAGAATGGGATATCTCAGAAAGACTGGCTCATAGCCTTCCGGTAGGTTTACAGTCTTCATTTGCTTCTGGCTTAAGAGATTTTCGTATAAAGAAGTTACCCATATTCTGTGGTCGATAGTTTTATTGATTTCTATAAGTTTTTTCTCAAGAAGACCTCTTTGCCAGCGAGACATTTTCTTCTCATATCTATCAGGCATCTCGCATTCAAGCTCATCATTCGAAGATGATCCAACAGTTATTCCGAGTCTTGAAAGTGTCCTATAAGTATTCTGCGCAAACCAGAATAAAGAGGGTTTTAAAATCTTACAATAGGTAAGGTACTGGAGTCTCAAAAGAAGAACCTCTTTGAAAGAAGGGGATATAAATTGTAAGTATATTTTTTCTAATCTTTCTTTTAATCCTAAATTATTAATAACTGCCCATCCCCCAAGACCAGTCGTCACAGGTTTAGACCACTGAGAAGAAAAAAATGCGGCATCCCCAAACGAGCCCACCTCTTTGCCTTTATATTTTGAACCTAACGCGTGGCATGAATCTTCAATAACATAAAGGTTATATTTTCTTGCAACTGCGGTAATTTTGTCCATATCTGCAGGGATGCCGAATGTGTGCTGTGCAATTATAACCTTTGTCTTTTCAGTTATCCTTTCTTCGATTTTTTTAGGGTCGATATTATATGTTCCAATGTCTATATCAACATAAACAGGCTTTGCGCCAAGATAGTAGATAGCATTAGGCACAACAACACAGGTGAAACCAGGAAGGATAACCTCATTACCCTGTTTAATGCCTATTGCCTTTAAGATGGCATACAGCGCAATCCGGCCTTTGAAGAAGGGGAAGATGCTTGAGGAATTAGAGGAATTCAAATATTGCATTCTTTCCTAATATCATCTAATATGTAAAGAGCCGATAGCGTGAAGCTTAATTTCCCTAAAACTGTCTCATTGGGAGTAAGGCAGATAGAAAGATAGACAGGGTTTATAGAGAACATGCAAGCCTGTATCACACTTATTAAAATCATGAGCGTTGATTGATGTAAAATGATCTTGAATCTGGCACTTACATATTCAAAATGTTTTTCTTATTGCGTAACATTTATAAAAATTAGCTGTGTCTTCAAACCCTGTTGTATACCTGACCAAAAGAGCATTTGGAAATTTAGAGAGTAGAAGTTTTGCTTTTCCCTTAAAGATTGAATAATCTAATATAGCAGGCACAACAGGCTGGGCCATCTTTGGTATACGGTTCATAAAATCTCCTTAAATACTTCTGTTTCTATACCGAACTCTTCATAAAGGCCTGCAAATCTATCCTGGCTTTTAAACATTTCCGGCTCCTTTTATATTAAACCTGGAAGCAATTAATTTAACCATACCCCAGATGGAACCCGAGCCATATGAAAAATGTAAAGTTGAAAAAGCAAGACTTAAAGGAATTATATATTTTAATCCTTTTTGTAGTGATAACCTCAAAGAAAAAAATAAATTCAAAAAAATATAAATGCTGAGAATAAATAAATATAAATATGTAAAAAGATTTAACCATAGAGAAGTAAATAATGATAATAGTAATGATGATGTAAAAATGGCGGGGATTGTATGTCTGATTGAAAAGGGTAGATTAGCGAATTTTATGCTATAAATCACCCAGAAGCCGTTCCAGAAGTTATTTTTCGCGAGTTCCTTAAATGTAGATCGGGCATAGTAATAACTAACTATATCTGGAGCTAATAGAATTTTCCCGCCCTTCTTCTTTAACCGGAGGTTAAACTCAATATCCTGGTTTCTTACCAGATTCTCATTAAAAAGACCGATTCTGTCAAAAACCTTTTTCTTATAACACCCAAATGGCACAGTATCAACATATTTAGGCTTTGTTAAACCAATTCGAAAATTGGCATTTCCAACCCCAAAGGGATGAGAGAGGGCTAATGCTATAGATTTTGCAATGACGGTATCTTTCCCGGGTAGAGTCACCCAGACCCCACCTACATTATCCAGGTTGTATTTTTCGAGATATTTGACACACTTTGAAATGTAATTACTTTCGTAAAAATTATGTGCATCCATTCTGATAATTATATCACCTCTTGCATTTAAAATTCCTTTATTTAGAGCAGTTGGGACGATTTTTTTAGGATTATCGAGCAATTTAATTATTAAGTCTTTTTTGCAATAGTCGTTAACAATTTCTCTTGTACCATCGTCGCTCATGCCATCAATAACCAGAACTTCTATTTTATCCTTTGGATAATCCTGGTTTAAGATGGAATCAATACAATTTTTTATAAATCTTTTCTCATTCCTACAGGGGATGATGACAGAAACGAAGAATTGATTATCCATATTTAATTTTAAGCGCTAAAACTCGAAAATAAATTTAATAACTTTTTGGAAATTATAGATATATTAAAGTCCTTTTGGACCTTTTTTTTTCCTTTCCCTCCAATTAGACTCCGATAGTTTTCGCTTTTCATTAATTTTTCCAGTGCATCAACGATAGCCTCTGGATTCTTTTCTTCTACTATGATGCCGCAGCCATTTTCTATTAATTCGGCAATACCCCCTGTATCGGTCGAAATTACAGGTATGCCGTATGACATTGCCTCCATTAATGCAACAGGGATGCCTTCCTTTTCCCCGCTGATTGTTATAATGCTTGGCAATACTACAACATCAATAAGTTCTCTTCTATATAAATCTAAAAGTTTCTCATGAGGTAGTCTTCCTAAAAACTCTATATTGTCACTTATACCAAGTTTTGATACTAATTCTTTGAGTTCTTTTTCGAGAGGGCCATCACCTGCTATAAGACATTTGATGGGCAAATTTCTCTCCAACAGGATATTGCATGCTTCAAATAAATATCTATGCCCTTTTATAACCACCAGGTTTGCAGGGCATAAAATTGTGAATGTACTTAAAGCTGATGATTTAGTTTTATTTGTCTCTGGTATATTTATACCCATGTGTATTACTAATATTTTGTCATTCAAGGAAGAATCTGATATGATTTCTATAATTTCGTCTCGACCTTCTTTACATATCGCTCTTACAAAAGCTGCACTCTTACACTTTTCTTTTAAGATGTTATTTTCTGGAATGTCCCATCTGTGAGCGGTTAGGCTCCATGGTATGCCCGTAACTTTTGAAATAATATATGCCATTGTCGCTGTTGTAGAGGCCCAGTGGGAATGAATATGAGATATGGATTGTCCCACAAGAAGTTTGGATAGATATAATGATTTTGGAAGTATGATTAAATTTTTAATGCCAATCTTCGCATTCCTTGCCTTAAATACCGTTGTATATAATAAATTGAAAAACTGCGTTAGTCTTGTTATAATAAATTCTAATAAATTTAGAAATATTTTATAATCAAGCAACGGGATATTCAAAGTATCCTTTATTAGTGATGCTGCTTCTTTATGAAAGATATCCTTTCCTTTATCCCGCGGAATGATCAGAAGATCTACACCCAATTGTTTTAAGGCTATTATTTCAGTGAGCACGAAGGTCTCCTGGGAGCCATAGGGTATTTTCGCTGTAATATATGCAATTTTCAATGTTTAATACGATACTTTTTTGAGTTGATTAATTTTAAATATAATTCCTCAATCTTTGTTATCATTATATCACTATTAAAATGATCGATAATTCTTTTTCTGCCTTTTTCTCCCATTTTCTTCGCCTCTTGTGGATTATTAATAAGATAGATTACTTTCTCTACCATATCAGACAAATTATTCGGTTCACATAGGAATCCAGTTTCACCGTCAACAATTAGTTCCCTATTTCCACCGACATCGGTAGCAACAACAGGAAGCCCCGATAACATGGCCTCCATTATTGAATTTGACAGACCTTCATATAATGATGTTAGGACAAATACATTCATTTCTTTTAGAAATTTAAAAACATTTCTCTGTTCTCCAAAAAAAAATATGTTTTTCTGGATTTCTAATTTTTTAGCGTATGTTTCAAGTTCTGATCTCATGGGGCCATCACCTACGATCAGGAATTTTAAATCATTCTTTTTCTCAAGAAGCACTCTGGCCAAGTCTAAAAAAAGTCTTAGATTTTTTTGTGGAGATAACCGACAAACTGTACCTATAGTCGGATTATATTTTGGGGGGAAATAATTTAATGAAGTTAAATTTATACCATTGTGAATAACAAATATTTTATTTTTATTAAATTTATACTTGTTAATCAACAAGTCTGCTGCTGTTTGAGAATTGCATATGATTCCATCAGAAAAAAAAGAAAGTATTTTATCGATATAAATTTGATAATTTTTTTTATCTTTGCCAATTTCGGGTAAATTTCTCTCTGATGCAATTATTATTGGAATTCTATTAATAATTGCAGCCAATCTACCATAGGAATTAGCAGAAAAAAGATAACAATGTACGATTGCTGGTTTAATTGATTTAAACAGTTTTATTAATCTAAACAATCTTGAGAATTCTATATTTTTCCTCCTTTTCAATTCAAAAACGTCGATACCAAGTTTTCTTATTTCATCTGCCCAGACCCCGCCCTCGCTTAAACTTATGACGATTGGCTGAAAAGTTTTTTTATTAATATCTTTTAGAAGTTCATATAATTGTTTCTCTGTCCCACCAGTTGATAGTTGTCCAATTACAAAACAAATTGTAATCATTGATTTATTACTGAAAAATTTTTATATGATTATCTGGTTTTAAGTTCTTTAAATAATGTTCTATATACCAAGTATAGCCAACTAGTGTAGATATAAATATCCATGTCACCTTTGAGGTAATATGAGGTTTACCGAAGCCAAAAAATAGTGTGGCTAGAATTGACGCCTTAAAAATTCCAGTTATATGTAAAAGATCAGAATTACTTGTTAATTTTTTTATACGTGTTATGCGGCGCCACAATACGATATAAATAGAGAAATACAGAAAAAAACCTATAATTCCTGTTGTAGCTGCAACTTCAACATAATCAGAATGTGAATAGAGACCTGTTGTTGAGAGTTCACTAAAATTATTTAAGCCAATTCCCCAAAAAGGTTTCTTCATGACCATTTCAAGGCCTTCTTTGTAAAGATAGATTCTGGTCTGACTAGAGTTATCCTCAAACTGATAAAGCCGTTGCCATATTAATGTTTTTTCTAATAACGTGACAATGGAGAGATACCCAATAATAATTATTATTAGAGAAATAGTATATGCTAATATTGGTTGCTTTGGAAGTTTTTTCTGTTGTGAAAAATACCAGAGAAATATAAAAACCAATATACTTAAAAAACCATTACGCGAACCTGAATAAATAATGCCGACTAAAGCAATAATCAATGAGCAGGATAAAAAAAAACGAATAATACGATTTCTTTTTAATTTCCAAAAATAAAATATTGAAAATACGATAGTTAGCATTTGAAATGCAAAGGTGTTAGCATTTTTTGATAGACCGGCAAGCCGCGTTCTGGTGTCACTTTCAATAGCGGCTGGTAATTCACCTGTCAAGAATGTTGATATTCCTTGAATTAATCCCCCTACCAAAAGTCCAGACATTGCTGCACTAAGTATATAAGGCTTTGTTGAAATAAGTCCTGCAATTATTATAAACATAAAGGCTATTTGAATAACTGTTCTCAATCCTTGGAAATATGCTGCTTTATTTGCTGCATTAGTAAGTCCACCAAGGCTCCATAGTACCCATGCAAAATAAATAATAGTCTCAGGTTGGATACTAATTTTTTTAGTATATAATGTATAGATAAAATATAGGAATGTAAAGGTAAGACCATATAAAATAACAATCTTTGATAACCCTTCTATATAGCTTAGAGTTGATGCCCCGATAATAAATATGAAGATCAGTATTTGAAAAGTTTTGATAGAATTTTTTACTCGTAAATGATATGTAATTAAAAAATTGTTTTTGTTCATACTTATCCAATATTAAGTATTTTTTTGATTGACCAATTTATGCTCCTTTTGTAAATATGTGTTAACTCAATATACTGCTCTTTTTTATTTCTTATTAATTTGCTTCTTAAGTATTTGCCTCCATTGACGACCAAAGTTTGAAGACAGAATATAATCGCATAATTTTTCCCGTGGTGTTTCTGATAATAATAATATTTAGATTCCAGCATTGCAATATTGGTAAAAATTTTTATTTTTTTTGAACTTTCTCCGCCATAGTGAATTATTGATACATTGGCATGATAGTAGATTTTCCATCTACCTTCCAATATCCTCTTACACATATCCAGATCATCTGCATACATAAATTGTTTTTCGTCAAATAGTCCAATATCTTCTATTGTTTTTTTTCTTATAACCATGCAAGCTCCTGATATGAGTTCAACAAATCTTGAATTATTATGGTCCCAGTTATACATATATATTCCACTAAAAAGATTAGGAAATTTTTTATCGAGTTTAAGATTGTTAATTAGATCAAGATAAGGGGTAGGCAATTTTCGTGCGCATACATACTGAATTGAGGTACCATCGCCGCTAAGAATTTTGGGTCCAATAGCACCTATATCATTTTGTTTTTTCATTATTTCGACTAAGGGACCAAAAACATTTTCTATTAATCTGGTGTCTGGGTTTAAGATAGCGATATATTTTCCATTTGAAATTTTTATGCCCTGATTATTGGCTTTTGTGAAACCGGCGTTGTAGTCATTTGCTATGACATGTACTTGGGGAAACATTTTTTTAACCAGATCAACACTTCCATCAGAGGAGGCATTATCTACAACAATCACCTCAAATGTTATATTAGATGTATATTTATAGATTGAATCGAGGCATTCTTTGAGCAGGTCTCTTGTATTCCAGGAGACTATAATAATGCTTAAATCTACCATTTAAGTGTAATTTGGTTTTGTAAATATATTATCTCAATAATTGATAGATATTTTCTAATATGAAATCAACTCTCTTAGCCCATGAATTTTCTAAGGCTACATTAATTCGTTTTTTAGCCAATTCTTTGTTATTTTCTTCCAATGCAATTTTTAAACATTCAGAAAAGTGAAATTTATTAGTGGCTGTGTATATCAAATCGGAAAACCAATTTGCTGGTGGAACAGGTGTTGATACAATCGGTTTTCCTGTTAATAGATACTCATAAATCTTTTGAGATTCGCCGCCTGCTGTTGTGTAATCATTTTTTTTTATATTAATAAGCACGTCAAAATATGAGATGTAATAGGGGATATCCTTGTAACAACATTTACCATCGTAATGAAAATTTGAGTATTTTCTTCTTAGTCTTTCAATCTCTTTTAGCAATTCTTCAGTTGCTGAACCTACGAGAACAAAATTTGCTTTCGGGTGGCATGCCACTATGTATTTTAACAAGTCTATATCGATCTCTTTATTTATTATCCCTATATAGCCTATTACCTTACCTTTTTTTTGAAGATTAAGAAATTTCTTATCTGGGCTTATAAAAAAAGTTTGTAAATCTACACCATTTGGTAAGTATGAGATCTCTTTTCCTGCATATTCCTTATATTTCTGATTGATACCTGGAGATGTAGAAAAGATCCATTTGCATTTAGGCAGAATCTTTCTATAATTTTCAAGGATTTGGTTTTTTTTATTTATGTCGGTGTATCTTTCTGCAGTGTCATCTTCAAAATCAGCGATTAATAGATCGTGTCTTATATTATTAATAGCATCAATCAGATATTCTGATGGTGGATAGGCAATTACAATAACGTTGCTACTTCGCGGAAAAAAGTTGTTTATTATCTGGTATTGAATTCTGACGAGTAAATTACTAATTTTTTTTAATAAAGGATTTTTACCTGAATACATGATTACAACGCTATAGATATAATATTTTTTATTGTTATCGGGTGATATAGGCTTTAACGACAATCCCTTTATGACGTGATAAAGATATACCTTTTTAAGATTTTTATTTTTTTCTTTCAACCATTCAAATAGTTTATATATAAGACCTCTAAGGCTTAAATGCTCTACATGTAAAACAGCTTTGACATTATCGCGACGTGATAGTTCCCATAATATTGCCTCATCCCTTCTGTTATACATGCCCCAGTCGTTGAGTTTCCAGAGGGTAATGAAAGAGATTCTTGATTTATCGTATATTTCTGACATGATGAAAGAGCAGATTTATTTTAAGAATACGTACTTATCTGTAAATTTTTGTGTCATTATTGGGGAGAACATCTTCTAATCTATTGTTTTGAGGTTTGCAGGATAAACTATATTGGAATCTACCTATTATAAGCCCTAAATAATGTATGAAATGTACCTGTTCAATAAATGCTTCTGATGGTGCGCTGATTTGCAACCATACGTACCTAAACATTTTTTTAGCCATTAGTCTTATCGCAAATAGGGGTACACCCATTATATTTTTATTTGTACATTTACCCATTAAGATAGCCCTAAATTTCCCCTGTTCATACTTCCAGTTTCGAAAGTATGATTTTTTCATTCTTGTTTCAGGAATACAATGATATACTATAACGTGAGGGCAATAATACACCTTTTGCCCCATACTGATTACTTTTTTAACAAACTCTGTATCTTCACCGCGGTGTAATGGTAATCCTGTATTAAATTGGAGTCCCTTTTTAAAAATTGATGATTTAACTGCCATATTTACTCCCCATAATGTTGGTTCAGTTAATCTTAGATATTCATTTCCTAAATCGAGAAGGGCTATGCAACCATATAGCTCTTTCCCAAGCCATTTGGGAGGCGATTGCTCCCATTTTGGTAAAACCTTGCCACCGATACAAATGGCATCGGTTTTTTTAAATGCTTTTGCAATATTAACAAGCCAGTGCTTTTCAAGTATTACATCATCGTCTGTAAATGCTATGATGTTTCCCTTTGCAATTTTTAAAGCGCTATTGAGGGCGTAAGGTTTACCCTGTTTTATTTCATATATGTATTTTGTTCTTATTTTATTGGTTGCACTGAATTCTTTTACGACATTTCTGGTATTATCATTCGAATTATTATCGACAATTATTAATTCCCACGACATATCATCAGATACATACAAATTTCTTATGCTGTTTAGAGTCGTTTTAAGCATTTCTGAACGATTATATGTTGATATTATGATGCTAAAGTCCATAAGATTAAAATTATTAAGTCTAATTGGGCCAAAGTCGATTAAACACGTGGCTTATTATAAAACGAGTTGAGGCCATTGAAGTCTTTAACATACTAAAATTATGTCCGAGTTCGAGCAAATTTTCTTTGTGATATTTCCAGAAATCTTTTCCACGCCTTTCAAGGAGAGCTTTTCCGAGGAAGCTATAATATGATTTAATTTTATTTTTGAACAAAGTCTGATATTCTTCAGTACTCAAACATAACGGTCCATACGCTCTAAGAAGATGTAAATATGCAGGAATATAGGTATTAAATCTTAAGGCATGAGAACTCTGTTGTTCGGCATGAACTCTCTCATAGGTGAGGATTTGGTGTACAAAACCAAAATCAGAATTTTGCAAAATTTTAAAGCATGATTCAAGGTCAGCATGGAGATAATTATTGTAAAAGTTTTTATATCTTTTAATTAGATCTGATCTAATTAGAACAGATGTGGGTGTTGTGCCAAATAGATATGAGCCTGTGAGAAATGAAAGCCTGCAAGCCTCTTTCCCGGGTATAAATGTTTGCGGATATGGAATTTTTTCATCTCTCACTAATGTACCTTTAATTGCATAAGAACTGACAAGGCCGATAGATGTTTTTGATTCAGCCAATTGAACCATTTGTGTTAAACAGTCAGGAAACAAAAAGTCATCAGCATGTACTACTTTACAATATTTACTTTGTTTGCTTATAAGATGAAATGAATGGTTATGATTTTCAATGGCACTTAGAAACCTCTGATTATTGTGAATGCTGATTCTCTTATCCATCTTTACATATTTTTTTGCTATCTCGAGGGTAGTATCAGTGCTGCAATTATTGACAATTATATATTCCCAGTTATCGTAGGTTTGTTTAATAACACTTTCTATACACTCGGAAATGTATTTTTCACCGTTATATACAGGTGTTAATACAGTAACCAATGGCTGATTGTCAGATTTCACAAAACAGTTCCTTGATAATTTTAAGAAATTATTGTCTTTTCTTTATAACTCGACAGGGAATTCCTGCCGCTATCGTATTTTCAGGGATACTATGGGTGACAACTGAACCTGCCCCTATAACAGCACCTTTTCCGATCTCTACCCCGTCTAATACTATTACGCCGAACCCAAGCCAGACATCATCATCAATCTTTATACCTCCCTTTGTTTTTAAGGCTTGTTCCGCAACGGGCCTGTCCATTGCTGTACCATGATCATAAGGATAAAAGGCACAATTAGGTGCAATCTGAACTCTGCAGCCTATCGTAATAGTTGACATGTATGCTGAAAACTGGCATCTCGGTTGTATATGGGTATCGTTGCCAATCAGGATATTTCCGCCAAAGCCTGTCTGAATATAGGTATCACCATAAATGTGAGTCCTGTTGCCGATTTCTATCTTCCCTCCCCCGGTGTCTTTGTAAATAACCACTCTATCTCCAACAAAGACATTTTCTCCGAGTCTTAGGTTATCATGATGAATTATTGCGCTCGGAGAAATATATCCTTTTTTGTATAGTCGTGCGAGATAACACCTACCATAATAGGGTGGTGTAAACCAGGTTGCAAGACGGGTTGAGATACGACCGAATTTGTTCAGGCTTGCATATCTCATCCAGAATCTGGTCCAGATGATTTTTAGATCAGGCAGCATAGTCAAGAATAAAAAAACGGTTAAATTATATTAACTTAACACAAATAAACTTATTTTTCAAAATGCTCTGATTATAAATGCTGCGATTTGAGCTCTTGTGACTGGTATATCAGGGCAGAACATTCTTTGACCACATCCTGATGTTATACTAAGTTCCCATAGTCTGTTAATATAGGGTGCAAAGCCATCGTTTGCAATATCGTCAAAATAAGCATTAAATGCTACAGAAGAAGGTGTTTCTCCTATGGCACGAATCAGAAGAACAGCGATTTGAGCTCTTGTGACTGGTATATCAGGGCAGAACATTCTTTGACCACATCCTGATGTTATACTAAGTTCCCATAGTCTGTTAATATAGGGTGCAAAGCCATCGTTTGCAATATCGTCAAAATAAGCATTAAATGGCGCAGGAGATGGCGTTTCTTCGAGGGCGCGAATAAAGAATATTGATAGTGCTTTTCGAGAGACTATTTTGTCAGGACAATACATCAATGGATTTGTTGAGCAGCCATTTGTGATTTCCATGCAGTAAAGTGATTTGATATGATTAATAGCCCAATGATCTGATGAAACGTCAGTAAATATAACATCGCAGCTTAGTGTAAAATCCTGACTTGCAATACCACCTGCAGGGACTGAAATAGCATTAATTCTATAAATAGTGTAACGCTTTGCAGAAGCAGTTACATCATATATTCCTGATGGTATGTTTAAGAGTTGGTAAAATCCATTTTTGTCAGAATAAGTTGTATGTGGGGGGGTTGTATCAATTCTTGCTCCTTTAATGACCCTATTGGGAAAAGATGCCTCATAAATAGTTCCTTGCAAAACACCTGTTGTTGGTATAATTGAAAACCGTACCTCAATGGTGTGGTCACTTGTGACATTTGTGAATGTATAGGATGCAATCGGGCCGATTGAGTTACCATCGATCAGGACATCTGCAATCTTATATCCACTATCTGGTATTATTGTGAATGTCTGGTCAGAGCAGTGATTAACAGTTACAGTGCCTGACGGCGAGATACTCCCACCGCTTCCGGCGGTTGCTGTTATGGTATGTGTTACTATGGTAGAACAATAGCCATGTCCACTGTAATGCTGTTGGATATCTGTTTCTGTAAGTGCTTTATTGTAGACCGCGATCTCATCGATGAGTCCTATAAAATGAAAATAGGGGTTCAGGTTTAACCAGCCTATATTGATTTCTGCAATTGAATTGAAATCAGTGAAGGACTGGAAACCTGAAGCCTCTTTTTGTCCATCCACATATAGGCTTATCTCATTTGTAACGGTATTTCTCATTGCGACGATGTGATGCCAGTAACCATCTGTTATGTCTTTAGAACCGTACATGTAGATGCCTGTGCCAGTCCTATCACCAAGGTAGAAGGCAGCCTGTCCACCATCTTTGCAACCGACCCACCAGTGAACGGGATTAGAGGGATCATCCCTTCCGATAATGACCTGATTACCTGAACAGGTACTTGAGGGGTCTGTCTTCATCCAGAACTCAATGGAGAAACTACCTGTCCAGTTAAAGGACGTATGAGATGGTGCACCGAGGTTTGTTGTTGATGTAAATTGCTGTGCCTTGTTGACTATGCCTGTTACAGGAGTCGGACAAATTGTACATGTGGCGTTAAGACCATAAAGGTCAGTATAGGGAGAGAAATCCTCGTCTAACTTCCAGTAATGAATCATGTCAGTAGGACATTCATAAACAGTTATTGAAAAACTCTGGGAGTCTTCCCCAAGATTGTTAGATGCTTTTACTGTGACATTATAAGTTCCTGAATTTGTTGGCATCCATTGAATAAGACCTGTATTAGTGTCTATAGTCATTCCTGTAGGTGCTATTAGTAGACTGTATGTTGGAGTTGGTACCCCTGTTGCATTTACATCATAGGTATAGTTCTGGCCTAACAAGACACTGTTTATTGGGGTTGATGTAATATGTGGCTGTGTTTCCATACAGATTGGCAAAAAGGTTTGCAAGTATTCAAACCACTTAGAGGCCATCTTTTCATAACCACTAGATTTAGGATGGAGGTAATCATACATGTCGTCAGGATATGTCAGGGCATGTTCCTGATCAACGAGGATTATTTTATCCTTTCTTGTCTGGACCATGGATTCGACGGCGTTATTGAGGTTTGCTATACATGTATTTAAGGTTTCATTAAGGGATCCAATAATGCGAGCAAGTAGTACAGTTATCTTTTCATCAAACCTGTTTATTTCATTAAGAATTAACTCTATTTGAGAAACTGTTGTGTTACAAACGTTGTTTGTTCCAATATGTAAAAGAACTACATCGGCAGGCTTATCGTTTAAATAAGAATAAACATTATTTGCCATATCCTGTGCTGTAAAACCACCATTTATAATTACGCCTTGATGGTCAGGGTCAAATGTTGGGATAGCGGCTTGACCATTTTGAAACTGGCCAACAAAGTCTATATTGTAACCTGAGTTTTCTAAGAAGAGATAAAGGGCCTGCCTATAGCCAACTATTAAATCAAAAGAAAGGTTCGGATCATTGTACCCGTAAGTTATAGAATCTCCGAGAGGGATTATTCTGACAGGGCTGATACACATTTCGCAATAGTTACGGGATAGATAATAATGTGACTTAATATCCACCTCGGTTAATAGGTTATTATAGATTGCTATCTCATCGAGTATCCCTATAAAATGATATCCAGATCCAAGGTTTAACCAGCCTATATTGATTTCTGCAATTGAATTGAAATCAGTGAAGGACTGGAAACCTGAAGCCTCTTTTTGTCCATCCACATATAGGCTTATCTCATTTGTAACGGTATTTCTCATTGCGACGATGTGATGCCAGTAACCATCTGTTATGTCTTTAGAACCGTACATGTAGATGCCTGTGCCAGTCCTATCACCAAGGTAGAAGGCAGCCTGTCCACCATCTTTGCAACCGACCCACCAGTGAACGGGATTAGAGGGATCATCCCTTCCGATAATGACCTGATTACCTGAACAGGTACTTGAGGGGTCTGTCTTCATCCAGAACTCAATGGAGAAACTACCTGTCCAGTTAAAGGACGTATGAGATGGTGCACCGAGGTTTGTTGTTGATGTAAATTGCTGTGCCTTGTTGACTATGCCTGTTACAGGAGTCGGACAAATTGTACATGTGGCGTTAAGACCATAAAGGTCAGTATAGGGAGAGAAATCCTCGTCTAACTTCCAGTAATGAATCATGTCAGTAGGACATGTTTGTGCCTCCAAAAGATGTGTAGAGAAAAAAATGACGATTATAAATAAGTAATTACCCAACCATATTGTTTTTTTGTTTTTCATTTTAATCCTCCTTTTTGGATATATGACATTTCTTTATTGCGCTGTTAGTTTTTATCGAAAGATGTTTTTTACTTAGGGGACAATCCTGGCATTAGCCCAGTCAGCATGGTCATAATTGATATTGTCACCGCCATTGGTTACAACGAGCTTAAGGGAGTTTACGCCTGTTATGTTGAGATTGACAGACTTTGTGGCAGAAGAACCTGTCATGAGGCCACTGTCATATAATTTTATACCATCTCCCCAGACCTGGAATACAACAGAGCCATTGTTTCCGATCTCGTCATCCAGGCCGATATCGGACAAGAAGGTTGAATACTGACCATTCAGTGTATAGGTTATTTCGGAGAGGGCATGTACACCGAGCCCCTTTGTATAGGATGTTCCGTTTAACCTGATTGTATTGCCATCGCCACTGCCTTTTTCACCATTGCTTTTATCCCTTTCAACAGGACCCCATCCGTTTGTGGCCGATGTCCAGTTGATGTCACTGAGATAGAAGGAGGTTATAGTAATAGGTATTCCTTCAAAGTCCTGACCTGTAATATTAGAACCGCTGATATTTACTGAACGACTTTCTGGTGTAAAGGTATAACCTGTCAGTGAAGGGGTCACTGTGTATGTGCCGTTGATCAAACCAATAAAACTATAAAGACCTGAGAGATTTGTTGTAGTAGTTCCTGAGAATGGTCCATCAAGGTTTACAGTTACTCCTGAGAGGGGATTGCCTCCACTTGTAATTGTGCCTGATATTGTATATGAAGTGGTTGATAAAGGGACAATCCTGGCATTAGCCCAGTCAGCATGGTCATAATTGATATTGTCACCGCCATTGGTTACAACGAGCTTAAGGGAGTTTACGCCTGTTATGTTGAGATTGACAGACTTTGTGGCAGAAGAACCTGTCATGAGGCCACTGTCATATAATTTTATACCATCTCCCCAGACCTGGAATACAACAGAGCCATTGTTTCCGATCTCGTCATCCAGGCCGATATCGGACAAGAAGGTTGAATACTGACCATTCAGTGTATAGGTTATTTCGGAGAGGGCATGTACACCGAGCCCCTTTGTATAGGATGTTCCGTTTAACCTGATTGTATTGCCATCGCCACTGCCTTTTTCACCATTGCTTTTATCCCTTTCAACAGGACCCCATCCGTTTGTGGCCGATGTCCAGTTGATGTCACTGAGATAGATAATCATTGGATTAGCCGGTAAGACTGTGATTTCTACAGAATCAGGGAGACTATTCAGCTTACCATTGTTTACTACCAGATCAAATATTAACGTTTCTGGCAAAAAAAGGTCTCTGGGTGAAGTAAAGGACGGAGTTGGAGAAGTTTCATCCGAGAGAATAATGGGTAATCCCTTTATCTGAAACCACCTGTATGTAAGGGGGGTACCATCGGGGTCCGTGCTCATACTGCCGTTTAAATTAACGGTAACGCCTTCTGATACAGTTTGGTCGGTCCCTGCATGCGCAATTGGACGCTGAAGGTCTTCATTTACATATATCCCAATTGACCATGTGCCTGAGTTGTCTTTCCCATCAACCACACATATCCACTTATCATTATTCCACCAGCAATCGCAATGATGCATGCCTGTTGAGTTCCACCCGTTTCCAGGCTGAAGAATGGGACTTTCTGATATTTCATGTTCTGAGTAATCTGTTTTTGTAAGAATATCTACTTCAAAGGCTTTGACCTGTCTTCCATAAACTATAGTGTCATCCTGGGCTATCCTGATAATTCTTCCATTGTCGTAAACAGAGGATCTCCCACCTGGACGCGCCCTGCTTGGGTCACCACTAACAATCGGGCTCTTAGGGTGCTCTATCCAGCCGGATAATAAATCGTCTGAATAGTACAGATAACAGTTGCTACTGGTGGTATCGCTGACGAACATCCACCAGGTGTTATTATATCTAAATATGGACGGATCAACAAATGGACGACCGCTTGCTATAATTGATACAGGACTCCAGTCATAAGGGAAGTTTGAAGCCTCGTAAACTATAATTGCATTTTGTTGATATGATTCAGGAATCATGTAATATCTCCCATCATGTTTTAACACAAATGGGTAAGAATTATGCCATGAGTTTTGCAACACTATGCGGTCGTAATTCCATCTCAATCCATCAGAACTTTTTGCCAGACCAATGGCCCCAATGCCTCCTGTATCTTTCATTAAGGCTTCAAAAAACATATACCACTGCTCATTTTCAAAAAAGATAAATGGATCTGCAACAAACAATGCACCTTCAGTCACGTCAGAAGCCGTAATAACGGGATTAGTGATAACATCCGGTGATATAACAGGAAATGGTTTTTTTGTGATTAATGTCCAGTCAGGAATTGTTTCAACAAATGTCTCGGCCTGACCTATTTGTGTTACACAAATAAATAATATCAGTGCCAAAAATTTAATATTTTTCATTTTTCCCCCTTTTTTCTTTTGAAATAATAGTTAAGATTGCTTTTCTGTACTCCTCTGAAAATCTTTCTCTTGTATGGTTTTCCCTCGCAAATTCCCATGCCCTATAAGACATCTGTTTGAGTTTATCTGCATCGAGGCTGGAAATATCCTTTATTGTTTTCCTTATTGTATGGATAGAACAGTCACTTAGAATTACCCCAAAATCATGCACATCGACGCCAGATTCATAACTTATGAGGGGTATGAGACCACCATGCATACATGTAATTACCGAGCCTGCCTGACCTTCAGAGCATGAAGGATATATTAGAGCAATGCATTTGTTTAATATCTCTTTGAACTCAGGACTGCTTACGTCAGTCCAACCGATTGTATGGATGTTTGGAGTATTATAAAGTTCTTTTTCATAGCATGTTTCAAATTCTTTATCCTCGCTAATTGGACCGCATATATAGAGATGATAATCAGGCATATCTAAAAAAGCCTCTAACACAAGGTCTAATCCTTTATGAACAAATCCAATACTGCCAAGCCACAAAAAATTCTTTCGCCTGGACTCATAATTTTTGTTTATCAGATCTGGATAAGTAACAGTTGTCGAGATAGGAATTTTGAAGATAGGTTTATTTGCATATAGATATGTATTAATGGTAAATTGGTTACCAAGGATTGTTGCATAGTCAGCATGCTCAATTGCTAAGTTTGACTCCACTATCCTCATACTCCTTTCGGTTAATGTTATTCCTTTTCTCTTTTTTAATTCTGATAGTCGTTTATAAGAGGCATGGTTATTAAATACCCAGTGAGCTGTGTCTAAGTGGACGATCTTTATACATTTATTATTTAATAGCTTTGCGATCCTTGAAAAATTTGTCCTTGCACCGACAAAAAAGGAGTAGGCTTTCTCAGGTATGAAGGATCTATTTCGGAAATCAATGATATCTACATTGTACCCGAGGTCTAAAAAAGTCTTTGCGATCTGATAAGACTCCCAGAAATTTGTATGACTTACTGGTATATCTTCTTTTTTTTTTTATCAAGAATGCCTCGATCCTGTATGATAGTAGAACATTTCCTTTGTCATTATCGGTTGATTTGAGCCGTATAATAGTATCTTCGATGAGATCAGGAACATATCTTTTTATTTCGATGCCAAATTTCTTGAATATTTTTTTGACCAGTCTCTTTAATGACAATGGTATCCTAAGAAAGATACAAGGTTTCCCATTTCAACGTGGGTCTTACAACGCCAGGAAGCTGTCCAATCCAATTACCCCTAACAGAATTGCCATCTCCTCTGTCTATTATCTGAATTACTACAGCATCTCTAACCGAGAATTGGCATGTGACAGGTTCCATGGTAATCAAGTCGGCCTCAACCAATAATCTGCCTTCCGAGAGAAAATTGCCCGGTATTATTGCAGAACTTTTGTATCTTCCAGACGGTCGAGCCTTGCCTTTCCAGTTCTCATCTCCTTCAATTGTAACGAAAAGAACTATACCCTCTTCATTAAAAAAGGCAAAATGGGGTAATAATACATGTCCTGATTGGGAAACCTCATATTCCATTTCGATCTTTACTGGCTGCTTGACATCAAAAATATCAGAGGGAATCCCCTCCTCTGTTAATGCCCTAACGGCTATTAGGCGTGCTACATCACCTTTGGGTGACCTCTCTGGATCTGGCCATTCTCTCGCCCCGGAAGTACCATTATCAGAACCAAGATAGCACGAAACGACGTTTGTGGAGATGTCATCTTTTATTAATTTCCCATCTTCCAGCAGGATTGCTCTCCTGCACAGTTTTGTTATTGCGTGCATATTATGGGATACGAAGAGCACAGTTCGACCTTCATGACCTATGTCTTTCATTTTTTCAATGCATTTTTTTTGAAATCGAGCATCGCCAACAGCGAGAACCTCATCGACAAACAGTATTTCAGGCTCTAGGTGAGCTGCAACAGCAAAGGCTAATCTAAGATACATACCGCTCGAATAATGTTTTACGGGTGTGTCTATAAATCTATCGACCTCAGCAAATGAGACTATTTCATCAAATTTTTTGTCTATCTCCTTTTTTTTCATGCCAAGGATTGCTCCACTCAGATATATATTTTCTCTACCTGTAAGTTCTGCGTGAAACCCTGTGCCTACCTCTAAGAGTGAACCAACTCTTCCTCTGATTTCTGCATAACCGGTAGTTGGCTCGGTAATCCTCGAAAGAATCTTTAATAATGTACTTTTCCCTGCACCATTACGTCCGATTATGCCCACAACCTCGCCCTGTTTAATCTCAAATGATATATCCCTCAATGCCCAAATAGGCTCTTTAGAGGTTGATTTTCCAGATTTTTTACTTTTTAAAGGCCCTCCAATTTTTTTTAGCAGTTCCATAAAAGAACTGGCAATAAGATCTCTCAATGTTTTGTAAGCCTCCTGTCTTTTACCTATCCTGTATTTTTTGCTTAATCCATCTGTTCTAATAGCCAGATTACTCATTCATACCACATCCGCAAAGTCTTTTTCCATTTTTCGAAAATACAGTGCGCCACCGATTAGTAAAGTCACAGTAATAAGAGAGGAAACTATAATTATCGGACCTGGGGCCGAATTGGTATTCAATAATGCCCATCTGAAGCCCTCAACCACGCCGACCATTGGATTAAGTCCATAAAGTGTTCTCCATGGTTCTGATAAAAGACTGCTCGGATAGGCTATAGGTGTAGCAAAAAGCCATATCTGTGTTATAAATGGTGTTATGTATTGAACATCTCGAAACTGCACATTCAAGGCTGAGAACCAGAAAGATACTGAAAGCGATGCGAAAAAGGAAAGTGTTAATAATAGAGGGAGCCATATGATATTAACGCTTAAAGAGATTCCAAAATAAAACATCATGCCAACAAGTATAATGAAGGCAAATAGGAAATCTATTATTCCTGACAGGACAGAAGAAACGGGTATAATGAGCCTTGGAAAGTAAACCTTCTTAATCAAGTTAGCGCTACTTACAAGACTGTTTGAGCCCTTACTTAAGCCGTTTGCGAAAAATGTCCAGGGGACAAGGCCCGCATAGGTAAAGATAGGGTATGGGATACCATCGGAAGGCATTTTTGCAAGTTTTCCAAAAAAGATGTTGAAGACTACCATTGTAAAGAATGGCTGGATTATGGCCCATCCCACTCCAAGTATTGTTTGTTTATACCTGACCTTGACGTCTCGCCAGATAAGAAAATAAAGGAGTTCCCTGTATTCCCATAGCTCACGGAGTTTCAGAGAAACCCAACCCTTTGTCGGGGCTATTCTTATTACAGGGTTATTGTTTGTCATATCTTTTCCATCGGTCTGATAAAGATGTCAGTAACCTCGGCACTTTTTGGCATTCGAAGGGCATTAATTACTACCTCAGCTATATCTCTTGGCTGTATTAAGAGTTCAGGTTTGTAATCTCTACACTCCAACTTGTGTACCTTTTCCTGCATGGGTGTTGCTGTTCTTCCTGGGTAAATGCTTAATACCCTTATTTTTTCAGGATTTACCTCTTCTCTAAGACTGTCTGCGATGGCCTTTAAGGCATGTTTTGTTGCAGCATACTGACTGACCTTCCTTCGTGCATGAAGACCTGCGGTTGAGTTGATAAATACAATCTGCCCTTTAGACTTTCTGATTAAAGGCAGGAGGGTTTTAGTGATCAGAAATGGAGCCCTTACATTTATTTGATAAAGCCTGTCAAAATCCTCGACAGAAAGTTCCTCAAAACTTCCCATCACAAAGTATCCGGCACTGTGAATTAATATATCCAGTGATTGAGTATTACCAGCAACGAATGAACTCAACTCCTGTATATGATCCTCTTCTATTAGGTTAGCTTTGAATGTCATTACAGAAACTCGGCTGCATAACGCGTTTGCAAGCTGGTCGAGCTGTTCTTTATTACGGCCAACGAGAAACAGTGAAACGCCTTCGTCAGCCAGCATTTTTGATATTGCCTCGCCTATGCCACTGCTTGCCCCTGTTATTAATGCAACCTGACCTTTTAACATTCTGTAGGTCTTAAGAGTTCATGTCTGTAAAGGATTTCAGCCATATCTCTTATAATTTCGAAGTCGATTGATGATCTTTCTGCTATATCCAGTAGCGAGTGCCTTCCGTCCGAAAGGTTTAATATCCATAACATAGCTAATTCTTTTATTCTTGAGTCTTGATAGCCTCCAATTACTGAATAAAGTCCTCTCTTTCCAAGTTGTGGTTCGCATTTTGGGTTAGTATTAATGTAAGTCTTATTGTTTTCAAGAATGTTCATGATTTGTAGTATTTTTTTAAAGGAATCGGTAAGATAGTGAGGCTTAATAAAATCAAGATTATCTGCTGAGGTGTGATATTCAGGATACTTTCCATGGGTGCTTCTCATGAAGCAGCCAACGGGAAGATTAAAACCTGGCGAACAAAACTGTCTCTCGTCGTATCCATAAGGTATGAAATCAATAATTTCGTAGACATCCCCTGATGTACTTAGGACATAAGACGCTGCCCTATCGATTAAGCAATCCCCGCGTCTGCTTTTTTTATACGTAACATGCCCGCTATCCCCGACAAGTGCGATAACGAGACCGTGTTTTATTTGGGAAGTTCTCGATTCGTTCATGGCTAACCATGTTATAGAACCTATGGTGCCAGGTATAAATAGGAAACGATAAGAATATCTAACAGGTATGCTGGAAAGATATTTTGCAAGATAGGTCACTAAGGCTATACCAGACAGGTTATCATTGCATAGCGAAGGATGACATATATGAGTGGAAATCAGTATCTCATTATCGGTTTCACCTTGAATGAAGAATTCTCCATAAGTTAATGAACCATTCTCAAGTGTTGAATCTATGAAGACTTCATACTCACCATCTTTTAATGACTGGAACATATTATGGCTGATACAGAACCCCCAATTTTCCTTATAGTATGACGTCCTGTAGGGTATCAAATCAGGGTATTCTGGTATTGTATATAAATAATTCTTCAATTCTGATAGGGGTATTTTCTTATGTACCGGAATACTATAGTTGAGAACATGAAGGTTTGAATTTTTAAAGTCCACTATTTTTTTACCATCAGGGTCCTTGATGTAAGCGTCCCTGATATTCCACTCTCTTGGCACAGTCCAATCAAAGACTTTTGTTCCTGTTGGGACCTCTATGATATCAAGGGGTATGATATTATTTATCATATTTAGAGTTGTACGATTCCCATTACCTGTTATACTTCTGCAAATAGGATAAAGTTGCTTAATAAGTGCAAAAATTAAATCACCAAAATCGGATTTGTGTAATTCCTTAGTATCCATTATTCTTTAAAATCAGGATAACTATTATCTCTCTCAGATATGAGAGTTACATCAATTGGCCAGTTTATGTCAAAGGTCATATCATTCCATCTGACTCCGTCTGCATACTCTGGATAATAAAATTGTGACATTTGATATAAGACCTCTGCATTATCAGTGAGTGTAAGGAAGCCGTGGGCAAAGCCTTCAGGCACATATAGCATTGTTCTGTTTTCAGAGGTCAGTTCAATGGCAAACCATTTCTTGAATGTCAATGATTTTGGACGTAGATCAATAATCACATCGTAGATTGCGCCCCTTATGCACCTTACAAGTTTTGCCTCTTCAAAAGGATGTTTTTGAAAATGCATCCCTCTCAAGGTTCCCCTTTTTTTATTAAAAGATATGTTGCATTGAACTAAAGAAGTATTAAGTCCGTGCTCTGAAAACTCCTTTTGACACCACGTTCTTGCGAAAAAACCTCTCTCGTCCATCTTTAATTCTGGCTCTATTACATATGCGCCTTTCAGATAAGTCTCGCGGAATATCATTTAAAAAACCTGCACTGAAGGGATGAGGGTTACGAACTGACCTCCCCACATTCTTATATACGAGACCTGTTCCATGATCTCTTCTTTCAGATTCCATGGCAAAATAACCACATAGTCAGGTTTTGCTTTCTTCAACATGTCAGGATGATATATAGGTATTCTGGAACCTGGTAGATAACAACCCTGCTTGTGGGGGTTCCTGTCAACCGTGAACTCAATAAAATCTGTTCTTATGCCACAATAATTTAAGAGTGTATTTCCCTTTGCAGGTGCACCGTAAGCAGCAATACTCTTGCCAGATTCTTTCAGATTTATAAGGAAACTCAGTATTTCTCTTTTAGTTTTTTTAACCTTTTCTGAAAAAGAATGATAAAATTCCATATTATTAAGGCCTGCCTTTTTTTCTTTATCTCTTAATATCTGTACCTTATCCGAAATTGACCTTGTTGATTCAGCATGACAGGCATAGATTCTTAGGGAGCCACCATGGGTTGGAATCTCATCAACATCGAATATTGTAAGCCCATGATGTTTGAAAATTTTCTCAACAGTGATAAACGAGAAGTAGGAAAAATGTTCATGGTATATGGTGTCAAACTGGTTCTCCTCAACCAACCTCAAGAGATGAGGGAATTCCATAGTTGTTAATCCATCGGATTTTAAAACTATTTTTATTCCCTGTATAAAATCATTTAGATTCGGAACATGTGCTAATACATTATTGCCAATGATTAAATTAGCCACTTTTCCTTCCGATTTTAATTCCATGGCTAATGCAGCATTGAAGAAATTAATTAACGTAGGAATGCCCTTTTTTATAGCTACTGCAGCAACATTATGTGCTGGTTCAATACCGAGGACAGGTATATTCTTTTCTTTGAAATATTGAAGAAGATAACCATCGTTACTCGCTATTTCAATTATAAAACTCGATTTATCAACGCTAAATCTTTTTATCATCTCATCTGCATATTTTTTTACGTGGTCTAACCATGTCTCAGAAAAGGAGGAGAAGTATGCATAATCTGAGGTAAATATATTTTCTGCTTTTTCTAATTCGGGTAATTGGACTAAAAAGCAATTTCTGCACATTAAAGGTTTTAACGGATAATAATCTTCTTTGCCTTGCAAATCTTTTTCTTTTAGATAGGAATTTGACAGAGGAGATACACCTAAATCTACAAAAATATCTGACACAGCTGCGTTGCAAAATCTACATTTCATATTTAACCACTAACTTTTTCAAGTAATTTTCAATTTCCGTATAACAATGATCTTTCATATTTGCACCTTCGCTATATGCTTTGTACCAATTAATTATTGCTTTTAAAGCATCAGAGATATTGACTACGGGTCTCCACTTAAGTTTTGATAATGTTTTAGAACAATCAAGTTTAAGACAAACTGATTCCAGGGGATGTTCATTATTATCCAGCACCCATGTGGCATCATCACCCCAATATTCCTTTAATTTATTCAAAATCCAGTTTACAGATTTGCAATTATCTTCATCCGGACCGAAATTCCAGGCCTCTGAATAAGATATACCATTGTTCCATAATTTCTCTATTAAAAGAAGGTATCCAATTAATAAATCAAGAATATATTGCCATGGTCTTACAGCGTGAGGCATTCTGATGTATACCGGTTTTTTTTGCAGCCAGCATTTCATAATATCGGGGATTAACCTATCCTCTCCCCAATCGCCACCTCCTATAACATTTCCAGCCCTGGCGCTTGCTATAGCAACCCTATGTTCAGAATACTTCTCGAGAGAGAAAAAAGACCTTCTATAGGCATTTGTAACAATTTCTGCACAACTCTTACTGCTTGAGTATGGATCTTTGCCACCAAGGGGGTCACTTTCTCTGTAGCCCCAATACCATTCTCTGTTGTCGTAACATTTATCACTTGTTACAATTAATACAACGTTTGCTGAATTGGTTAATCGTACAGATTCTAATACATTCACGGTACCCATAACATTAGTATTATATGTTTCTACCGGAAACTTATACGAGTAACGAACCAACGATTGTGCTGCCATGTGTATTATTATCTCGGGCTTATAAGTGGATACAATTTTTTTTAAATTTGAGAGATTTCGTATGTCATCAAAGATCGATACAATCCCGTCAAATACTTGAGCAATTTCAAAAAGATTTGGATTCGTCGGAGGCGGCAACGAATAACCTATTATTTTTGCACCGAAATGCTTTAATAATAAGGTTAACCAGCTACCTTTAAAGCCTGTATGTCCAGTTAATAAAATCTTTTTATTTTTCCAGAAATTTGTATTAATTATCGTATTTTCCACAAATTGCCCGCTGTTGGTCGTCTTGAACAGTACGCATTATAACCATTCTATAGAATGACGAAATAGAAAGTTAATGAAGGAATTAACAAATACTATTGTGTCATTTTTAATTCAAATTATTAAGAGGACACCATGCATTATTGGAGAAATCAAATTTATCCTTTAACATCTCATCATCGATATTGCTGGGTGTATTTAAAACAGCCTGCACAGCAGATATTACCTCAGCAGGTGTATCAAATGCTGGGTCTGGATGTACTATAGGACTTGATGCATTGAGAAGGGCTGCTACCGCATGCCTTGCAAGGGCATTTATGCCCCCTCCATTGGCCTCAAGGGCCTGAAGGAGGGTAGGGTTTGTTACTGGTTTTGGTTTATTATTTTGACTTGTCCTTATCGTTATCAATACTCCAAAGACATCAGAGAATTTCATATCAGGAGAGTAAAAACTCCATGAATCAAAATGCTGTGGCTGCTTCCAGAAACCGGGTGTACAACCCTCTCTATCAAAGGTTAATTGAAAAGCCGCTGTCGAGACTATTGCACTTATACCATTTTGAATACCATTAAGGGATAATAATTGAAAGTTTGCGTAAGTCATATTGGCCGGAACTGTAACGACGGATCTTTGATCGGGGTCATCATAAGGAGTGGGCGGAATATTAATTATCTGTGGCAAGACCCCACTTTTTCTTCCAAAGGTATCCCAGTTTCTACCATCATTAGCAATAAGGCCAGTGGTATTCTTCCCGAGAATTATAGCAGGAGGTGATGTTAAGGGAAAGGACGGTGTTGCAATGGGAAGAGAATTTGAGGCTAAATAAAGTATTTCGTTACCTCTTATCGTCTCCGTTTCTGTCTGGGCATCACCTACAAAGAAGATTACTTTTCCTGAACGGTCAAATGAGACAGCGTCAAAATTAAAAGATATTAATTCTGAATTTTCCTGTCCAGAAATACCGTAATAGAAGAAATCACAACCTTCTTTGACGATAACTTTACTAACCGGTCCGTTATCTTTTTCGGAAATAACAAGTATACCAGCTCCGCTGTTTCTCTCATTGTCAAGTCCTGAAACTTTGAAGTAGTTATCTCCTGTTGTAACATAATTTGTTATGTCAGCTTTAAAACAAAAACTATCAGCATCTGCTCCTATCAGGTCTCCTTTTATCTCAATAGGTGACATTGCATTTTTCTGGAAAGGAATAGTGTCGTCAACATCCTCAATCTTCCACGGCAGGGTAAAATCCCTTTCTATCCAGTATAAAAAAGCTTTTACAGGTGTACCTGTTACATTTATCTGAATATTGCTTGATGTTGAATTTCCTGAGGGATTGTTTAGTCCGACCCCCTTTGCATAAACATTGTAAGCTCCTATAGCCTCGAATGCTGTCGTGAGAGCAAAACAAGCTTGTATAGATTGTATAAATAACAAAATGCTAAATACTAACAATACTGATGTCAGATACCTTTTCATTATCTCCTCCTTGTTAATGTTTTACCATATTTTCCATGGTGCTTTTCCCGAGTGCCATAGTTCTTCAAGAAAGTTTTTTTCTTTTAATGTGTCCATACAGGACCAGAAGCCATAATGTCTGTATCCCATAAGTTGACCATCTCTTGCAAGCCTTTCGATAGGTTCTTTTTCCCAGATTGTATCATCCCCCTCTATGTAATCGATCACCTCGGGACTGAGAACAAAAAAACCTCCGTTTATCCATCCCTCTGCAGCCTCCGGTTTCTCATAAAAATTAACAACTCTATCCTCGTCAAAAACTATTCTGCCGAAACGGGCAGGGGACCGTACTGTTGTAACTGTGGATAATTTTCCATGTGCCTTGTGAAAATTGACAAGCGCATTGATGTCTATATCTGCTACACCATCTCCATAGGTGAACATGAACATTTCATCATTTTCAACCCACTTTCTTAGTCTTTTTAATCTTCCGCCTGTCTGGGTAGTTTGACCTGTGTCCACCACATGAACTTTCCAGTTTGGTTGATTACCGTCATGAACAATAGTCTTTCCATTTGATAAGTCAATAGTGATATCATTATTGATAGCATAAAAGTTGAGAAAATAATCCTTAATGATTTCTCCTTTATAACCTGCTGCAATGATAAACTCACTAATACCGTATGCTGAATAGATATTCATAATGTGCCAGAGAATAGGTTTTCCCCCTATCTCTACCATTGGCTTTGGTTTAACATGGGTTTCCTCTGATAATCTTGTGCCCAGTCCACCTGCCAGTATAACGGCTTTCATAATTCCCCCTTAATCTTCGCCCTGGGTTATTGGTAAAAGAATCTTGAATTCGGTTTTATTATCATCACTCATAACAGAAACTTCACCATTGTGTGCTGATATTATTGCCTGCGCATTAGCGAGACCAAGCCCTGTCCCATCAGGTTTCGTTGTCATAAATGGATCGAAGATCTTGTCTATGATAGTAGAACAAATTTTATATCCATCATTCATTAAGGAAATAGATATTTTTCTGTCTTTTGGCTTTACCTTTGTCCTGATGAGAATGTTGCCTGCCTTTGCCTCAATGGCGTTTCTGACCAGATCTTCGAGGCATGTTTTAATTGCATCTTTATCTATATATATTGTTACGTCATGATTATCAGGATAGAAGCTTATCGGCAAGTTTGGAAATCTGTTACTGTAATTACTTATGAATTCAGATATAAGGGCGTTTATACTATAATTTTCGAAATTAAATTTTCTTGAAACAAATCTTGTATATGTCAATACATCATTTGTTATTTTTTCGAGCTTCTGTATTTCTTTAAGGATAATCTCTGAATACTCTCTTGCCTTTTCAAGGTTCCCATTACCAATATCAGTATATTTAAGTTTATTGTTTAAACGCCCCGCAAATCCACCTATACAGGTAAGAGAATTTCTTATTATATGTGCCACAGATGCTGAGTTTTCACCCAGTATAGTGAGCCTCTCTTTACGGGCTATTTCCTTTTCATGCCTTTTCTTTTCGTAGGCAGAACCGATTGCCGTTGCTGCAAGTGTACCCATAATCTTAATCTTTTGAATCAGGTCTATATTGAATTGACCCTGATGGTCTCCGTTCATATAGCTGAAGATGATAAGTCCAATGGGTTCACCACGGTAATGAAGAGGCATATAAAGCAGGGTCTTAGTATTAGTTAAATCAAGCCCCATGGCATACCAGATGTCTGAAGGAAGAGATGAGTATTTAACCGAAATGAGTCCATCACCTCTTTCAAGCATCTTCTTAAGAAAAATGGAATATGCCCGATTTATCTTATGGCCAATGACATGTTTTTCCACTGGTATACCAGCCTTAACAACAAACTCACCTTTCTTATTCTGAATTATAAGGCTGCATTGATCAGAAGATGCTATACACTTTCCTGTTGTAACAACAAGGGAGAGTGTATCTTCGTATGACGCCTGTATAAGCATTTTTGCAAATTCAATAAGGTCAGACATCTTACTTTCCAGGTTATCTTTAATAACGACGGCATTCATTGTGATAGTTATTCAAAGCTCTGCTTTCTCAGTTACAGAACCGACTTTGATATTAAGGATTTATTACTAAAAAAGCAAAACCTGTTCCAATTTTTCAGAAATTAAGATATGTGAGAAATATTGCAGATGTAAAATTCTAAGGCTTCATAAATATCTGAATAAATATTGACTCCTCTGGAAACAGTATCTAATAGAAACAGGTCTGGAATAAATCTGTTTCTAATTGAAACATTCATTAACAGAAAATCTTGGTTATAAACCTTGCAGAGGTAAATTATAAATCTCATCTATTTCAGATGTTGATTTTGATGTGTATTTCTTTAGTTCTTTTAAAAATTGATTATCACCGTCGAAGTCCTTTAGTCGCTTATAAAAGGCCTTTCTTGATATGCCAAGTATTCTAGAAGCTTTTGATTTATTACCCTTACATTTCCTGAGGGCCTCAATGATTGCCTCCTTCTCCAATTCTTTAATAGTTTTTATGCCATCTGATTCAATTTCTTCAGTGAAATCCAGGTTATGAAACTCTTCTGGTAAGTTTTTTAGTACAAGGCATTCTTCCTTTGCGAGTACTACAGCCCTCTCTATTACATTCCTCAATTGTCTTACATTGCCAGGCCAGTGATATTTCTGGAAGGCCCTGATTACTTCCTCGGAAACATTTATTATTTTGCCTTCTCTTTCGTTAAATTCTTTTGCAAATTCAATTGTTAGTAAAGGTATATCCTCTCGCCTTTCTCTTAAAGGTGGCAACTTTATATCTACCACATTGATTCTGTAATAAAGATCTTCTCTGAACCTTCCATCTTTAATTTCTCGACGAAGATCCCTATTGGTTGATGAAACAAGTCTGAAGTTTACTTTTATTTTTTTATTATTGCCAATTCGTTCTATTTCTCTTTCCTGAATAACCCTTAGCAACTTTGCTTGCACAGAGAGTTCAAGTTCACCTATCTCATCAAGAAATAAGGTTCCACCCTCCACCTCCTCTATTTTGCCTTTCTTCTGATTGACTGCACCGGTAAAGGCACCTTTCTCATAGCCGAAAAGTTCTGACTCCATAAGTTCCTTTGGGATAGCAGCGCAGTTCACGGCTACAAATGGAAGGTGAGACCGTCGACTGTTATAATGAAGTGCCCTAGCAATCAGTTCCTTTCCTGTACCTGTCTCGCCATGGATCAACACACTACTTTCTGAATCCTTAACTGCCTCAATTATATCAAAGACTTTTCTTATCTGAGGTGAAGTGCCAATAATTCTATGCTGTTTGCTGTTGTATAGCTTTCTTCGTAGTTCGTGGATCTCTTTTTTTAGAAATCTTTGTTCTACAGCTCGAGCTAATATTCCTTTTAATTTATTATAGTCAGGAGGTTTTATGAAATAATAAAAAGCACCTTCTGTAATAGCATTTACTGCTGACTCTACCGTACCATAGGCTGTCAAAAAAATAACCGGTATATCAAGGCCATTTTCCTTTATGTATTCAAATAGTTCCATCCCATCCTTGCCAGGCATCTTTAGATCAGTTATGATTGTATCAATATCATCTTTTTTGAGAATCTTGATAGCACTTTCAACATCAGGAACACCAACCGAATGATATCCTGCCTTATTAAGGATGGCAGATAGTACTCTGATTGCATTCGGTTCGTCATCTACTATGAGGATTTTTGCTCCTTTATTGTTCATCAATCAGGATACGAAATGCTTAAGATTATTGATTATTTCTGGAGCCTTAAAATTAGGAACAATCGCTTTCAGAAGTGATAATACATCTTCATGAGAATACTTTAACGTTATATATTCAAAATCTTCTATATATTTATCCAGCACAGCCTTTTCCGGTATCTCAGGGACTGCAATAAATAGTTTTTTATGAGATGTAGGTATTATCCTTTCTGACTTATCGAATAGTTCTTCATAGAGTTTTTCCCCTGGTCTTAGACCGGTGAATTCAATCTTTATTTCCTTGTGTGGCACGAATCCTGAAAGCCTGATAAAGTTTTCCGCAAGATCAAGAATTTTTATTGGCTTACCCATGTCAAGTACGAAGATCTCTCCTCCATTCCCGATAGCAGCCGCTATAAGAACTAGCTGTACTGCCTCGGGGATAAGCATGAAGAACCTCTTTATTTCTGGATGAGTGACTGTGAGAGGCCCCCCTTTTTTTAATTGCTCCTGAAATATTGGTAGCACACTTCCATTTGTCCCCAGAACGTTGCCAAACCTAACCACAGAAAATTTTGTGCCGCAGAGAGAATTCATACTGACAGTCAGGTATTCTGCCACTCTTTTTGTAGCACCCATGATACTTGTAGGATTAACAGCTTTATCGGTAGAGATGAGAACAAAATGTTCAACACAATACCGTCTTGCCATATCAATTAAATTTTTTGTCCCGAGGATATTATTTTTTACTGCCTCCACAGGATTGTGTTCCATTAATGGAACATGTTTATATGCTGCGGCATGAAATATTATTACTGGTCTGTAACGTGAAAAAATGTTATCCATGAATCTCTTATCCTGTATATCACCTATAATGGTGGTTATCATCGAGCTATAAACTTCGTTTTTTAGTTCCATGTCTATTTCAAACAGGGTGTTTTCATATCTATCGAGCAGGATAAGGTTAGAAGGTGCATAATGAATAATCTGTCTGCAGAGTTCGGAACCTATCGAACCACCTGCTCCTGTTACCATAACGACCTTTCCCCTTATAAATTCCTTTACAGATTCTATATCAGTCTTTACTGGTTCTCTCTGGAGTAGATCAACTAGTGAGATGGGCTTAATCTGTGAGAGAACAAATCGTTTGTTCAAAAATGATAACAGTTTTTTTTCGGTAATATATCCAAGTTTAACAAGCTTCTCTCCTATCTTTCCACCCTCTTTTCTCTGTAAATCCAGGGCATGTTCGATTTGTTCTTCTGTAAGAAGTCTTGCCTCAATTAAGGCCTGTCCAAGTTTTTTAGCTACCGTAATATTTCCATTTAAAAGATCATCTATACCGGGAACCTTCTTTATTGGAATATTATAAGATTTTGATATTTCGTAAACCCTTCGTATGGTATCCGAATTATCGGCAATCAATATCTCGTCAGGCTGAGTTTTTTCGATTATTTCTGGTAGTTTATTGATAGTGCCAAGAATGGGAATACCATGAATGGTAAGTCCTTTTTTATACTTATCATCATCGATAAATCCTATGGCCTCATAGCTGAATAAATGATTATTCTTCATTTCTCTTACTATCATCTCTCCCGTATCTCCTGCCCCAATAATAAGTATTCGTTTTACGGGAGGCTCTGAGAACATGTATTCCCTAAAGATCCTTATTAAGAATCTGCTACCTCCTGTGATGAGGATGAACAATAACCAGTCAAGGACAAAGATCGATCTTGGATAATTTGTTTCCCTGCTTATATATTGAACAACCAGGAGAAAGAAAAGGCTGCCAAAAGTTGCAGAGTTCAGTATTTTGACCAAGTCGCTTATACTTGCATATCTCCACAACCCTTTATAAAGGCCAAAACGTAAGAAAAAGATAAGTCGTATGATTAAGAGAATCGGTAGGTATTTAAGAAATACATTAAGATAAAAAGGGGAAATCATTGACTCAAACCTTATTACAAAGGCGAGGTAATTCGAGAGAGATGCCTGTGTAAGGAATATCATCGTGATAACTATTCTTCTGTACTTGAAGATTAAATTTTTGGTTATCTGATAAATCTCGGTAGCTCTTGTATTCATCGAACTATTTAATATTTTTTGTTCTGAAGATTGTTTTAAGGATTATAATTATGTCATCAATTATGTTTTGGTTCTTTACATATTCAAGAGAAAGCTTGATCTTATCAGGAAGGACCTTTTTAATATATGCATCTTCAAAATCCGGGTGTGAGGCCAGTATTTCTTCTTCGTTTAGATACTTTAGTGATGCAGGGTCTGTTATGCCGGGACGGACAGTCAATATCATATTATAATCAGATTGGAAGAGGTCAACATATTTCTTTACCTCTGGTCTCGGTCCTACAAGACTCATATCACCTTTAAGAACGTTAAATAATTGCGGGAGCTCATCTAATTTATATTTTCTTAGGTATTTGCCAATTCTTGTTATTCTTCTGTCATTACTTGCTGTGACCAGATGTCCGATATGATTATAGTGAAACATCGTCCTGAACTTAATAATCTTAAATGGTCTAAATCTTTTTCCGATTCTTTCTTGCAGATAGAATATTGGTCCTTTTGAATCAATCTTTATAAGTATCCCTACTACTGTAAAAATCGGCGCCAGGAGAATAAGGCCCAGCAGAGATACGAGGATATCAAAGGTCCTCTTAGACATCCTAATTCTTGTTGTTTTCTATTATTTCATGTACTGATTCTATGACCCTGTTTACCTCACATTCCGTCATTGATGGGTAAATTGGTAGAGATATTATCTTCTCATATAGTTCCTCAGATACTTTGAAGTCATTTATTCTATAGTGATATCGTTTTTTATAAAATGGTTGTCTGTGAAGTGGTATAAAATGGACCGATGTTCCTATACCCCTTTTTTTCAGTTCTTCAATGAATAGATCTCTATCTATTCTTAACATCTCTGTATTTAATCTAATAACATAGAGATGCCATGCACTTTCTCTGTCAGCCTTTACTGAGGGTGTTTGTATCTCTTCCATTTTATCGAAGGCTTCTGTATATATTTTTGCTATCTCTTTTCTTTTATGCCACATGTCCTCGAGTTTTTTAAGCTGTGCTATCCCGACAGCAGCATGCAGGTCAGTCATGTTGTACTTATATCCTGCTTCAAGAACTTCATAGTACCATGAGCCTTCATCTGTGTATCTTTTCCAAGCATCTCGAGAAATCCCGTGCAATCTTAGAATTCTGATTCGATCTGCCCATTCATCATTCTCAGTTGTAATCATTCCGCCTTCACCTGCGGAAAGGGTTTTGGTAGCGTAAAAACTGAAACAGGTAATGTCCCCGATAGTACCTATTTTTTGGTTTCTGTAAAATGCAGGCAGGGCATGCGCTGCGTCTTCAATTATACATAAGTCGTATTTTTTAGAAATTTCTCTTATCTCATCCATGTCACAGGGTTGCCCGCCAAAATGAACTGGCACTATTGCTTTTGTTTTATCTGTTATCTTTTCTTCGATCTTGGAGACGTCTATGTTCAGAGTTTGTTCATCCACATCAATAAAAACAGGTATTGCATTAAAGTATGTAACAACCTCAGCAGTGGCGGTAAAGGTTATATCAGGTATTATTACTTCGTCTCCATCTTTCAGGTCTATTGCCTTGAGGGCGAGATGAAGGCAGGCAGTGCATGAATTAGCAGATATTGTGTTTCTCGAACCAATATATTCTCTGAACAGTTGCTCAAACTTAAGAGTCTTAGGCCCCATTGTTAGCCAACCAGACCTGAGAGATTCTGTGACTTCAAGGATTTCATCTTCAGTAATGTATGGCCTATGAAATGGAACTATCATAAATAAAAATTGTGATAATGATGGATTTTATATGCGAGTCTTCAAAGCTCCGCTTTTTCGGTTACAGAACCGATCCATAATAGTAAAAAAGAATTTAAATATTTTTTTGATATCTAAATAAGTTCTAAATCCTCGGCATATACTTGTACCCCCACGCTTCTGCCGAGGATGTTTATTTCTACAAGAAACATATATTTTTTATCTTTTAGGTATAACTTTCCTTCCGCACCCGTTAGAGGCCCTTTCTTAATCCTTACCCTTGAGCCCTCTTTAAATTCTGGATAGATGTCTATTTCTTTTCCGCTTTCTAATATGATTTTTAGATTGATTATTTCATCATCAGGAACTTGAATTGGATTGCTATTTGATGATAAGAGTGTTACGATGCCTTGGGTTTTTAATATTTGCAGAAAGTTCTCGTACCTCGGTTGGGTCCTGATAAATAGATAACCTGGAAAAAGGGGAAAGGAAACCCATTTTTTTCTGTCCTTCCAGTATCTCAATTTTCTTACCACTGGAAGGAAGGTTTCTATTTCCTTCTTAGATAGCTCACTTTCTGCAATAAACTCGTGTCTTGATTTTACATAGGCTGCATACCAGTTCATCACTTTCAATTCAGCAATTACTATGCCATTAAAATTTATTTACGAAACTTTTAACTGAGGTCATGTTCAGCACACTTATTATGGTGCTTTATACTTAAATGTTAATGGTTGTTAATGGTAATGTTAGTTATGAGTGCTTGGGGATTGTAAAGGACTGGACCAGCCCTGATACAGTTAACTACTTCTGCTTTTATTTTTAGAGCTAATGTCTCTTAATGGTACACTGTATCTTAAAGAAACAATTAAAGTAACAGAGAGTCACATGGAAACACTTAATTTCTTATATAAACATTTTCTTGATATGCCAAGCATCTTTGCTGCCTTAGATTTGTTTCCATTACATAGTTTAAGGGCCTCTTTTATGGCTTCTAATTCGATATCTTTCAGAGGCCTTAACATTGATAACTGATGGGGCTTTAATTTTCTGTTCTCCGAAACCTTTTCTTCCATGATACCTTTAAGCTCATCTGGTAAATCCATGATTGTAATTCTATCCGTTCTTGCTATAACAATGGCCCTTTCTATGACGTTCCTGAGCTGTCTGATGTTGCCCGGCCAGTGGTATTTATTTAATATATCCATCAGATCTTCCGACACTGTTACTATCTTATTTTCTCTCATGCTGAACTCTCTAACAAATTCTGAAACCAGCAGCGGAATATCACTTTTTCGATCCCTTAACGAAGGCACTTTTATCTCTACGACATTAATCCTGTAAAAAAGGTCTTCCCTGAATTTTCCTTCCTTAACCTCCCTGGAAAGATCACGATTAGTTGACGATATGAGCCTGAAGTTAACCTTTATCTTCTTGTTGCTTCCAATTCTCTCAATTTCTCTTTCCTGCAGGACTCTCAATAGTTTGGCCTGCATGGATGGTTCCAATTCGCCTATCTCATCGAGAAATACTGTGCCTCCTTCTGCTTCCTCAAATTTACCAATTCTTCTTGAAGATGCACCTGTAAAAGCTCCCTTTTCGTATCCGAATAGTTCTGATTCGAGTAATTCCTTTGGAATAGAAGCGCAATTAACAGCGATAAAAGGCCTGTCTTTTCTAAAGCTGTTAAAATGTAATGCCCTTGCGATTAATTCTTTCCCCGTTCCGGTTTCACCCTGAATGAGTACAGTGCTTTCAGAATCTTTTACTGCCTCTATCAAATCAAGAACCTTCTGAATCTCCGGCGACTTTCCTATTATCTTCATGTTGTTACCTTCATTGAGCACTGATCTGAGATAGATAAGTTCCTTTTTGAGGTTTCTTTGCTCAACTGCTCTGTCAATAATGCCCTTTAATTTTGGATAATCAGGTGGTTTTATAAAATAATAAAAGGCCCCACAGGTCATTGCCTGTACAGCGGACTCAACAGTCCCATATGCGGTCAGAAAGATAACAGGAATATCAGGGAAATTTCTTTTTATATATTCAAATAATTCGATACCATCCTGTTCGGGCATCTTCAGGTCTGTTATAACTGTATCAAAGTCAATTTCATGAATTAAGTTGATTGCCCTTTTTGCGTTTTCAGCTCCAAATGTTTTATAACCAGCCCTGGAGAGTATTGCAGAAAGGACCTTTATAGCATTGGGCTCATCATCAACAATTAACAAACTTCCTCTTGTTTGCATTTTTTAATTCTTTCTTATAGGGAGATACAATCTTATCTCAGTTCCTTCCGTATCTTCGTCAATATTCATCCAGCCGCCATGGCAGTGAAGAATAAATCTGGTCAGAGTTAAACCAAAGCCTCTGCTGTTTTTAATATTGCCTTTTCTGCATGCCGACTTAATTCCTGGACCAGTATCAAATACTGATATTACTGTAAAATTGCCTCCTTCGAGTTTTTCAATTCCTGTGGTTATTCTTAAAACACCACCTTTAGGCGTCGCCTCAATGGAATTATAAATCACATTTAAAACAGCCTGCCGAATCTGAAGCTGATCTGCCTTTATAAGGGGTATGTCTCCGTAAGAATATTGTGTCTTTATTTTATTCTTTACTGCCAGGGGATCTACAAGGGTTTTAATGCTTTTTAGTAAAGTATTAATGTCTGTATTAGTTTTCTTTAATCCCTTTACCGGAAAATTCAAGAACCTTGAAATAATAGTATTCATCTGTTCAAGAGATTCATTTATAAGATCTGTAAAATCCCCTATTTCATTATCCCCCGGACGACTATCCCGTAACAGCTGAGTAACCCCTTTTATTGTGTTTAAAGGTCCTCTCAGGCCATGGGCAAGAGAGGCTGTCTCAAAAAAATCTGATAATTTTCTAAAGTCTTCGGTATATTTAAAACAGTGGGTGACTTTAACCCTTGCACCACATATAGTACCTTTCCTGTCTCTAATAGCTGATATGGTAATATCTGCATTAAGTTTTCCCTCTGTTGTGCTCACAGGGTAGTCTTTAAAGACTATTGTGCGGTTATCCTTGATCGTGCTTGCGATGGCATCAACATTATTTAGCTTTAACCTGCTAATTACCTTATAATATTTTTTCCCTATTGCCTCTTCAGGTGTTATACCTGTGAGTAAGGATATACCCTTGTTCCATGATGTAATATTTAGAAACTTATCAGTATCGAAAATATAACCCCCTTTCATATTCCCTATTTTAATCATACATAATACCGCAAAAATGTCAATATTAAAAATTTTTAATTATCCCCCAAAATTATAAAAATATTCTATAGGAATGTTTCTTGCTAATTGATTGGGTGGAGGTTGAGATGTGCGGGATAGTTGGTTATGTAGGCAATAATGAAGCAGTACCGATTCTTATCAGGGGCCTCGAAAGGCTGGAATACCGAGGATACGACTCGGCTGGCTTAGCCTTTCAAAATGGAAAGGGCATTGAGATATATAAAACTGCTGGAAGAATAAAAGACCTGAGGACAATTGTGCCTGAAGTTGATAATGTGAAGATAGGACTCGGACACACTCGATGGGCAACTCATGGCTCACCTTCTCATGTAAACGCGCATCCCCATGCAGCAGGTGGCATAGTTGTTGTACATAATGGGATTATAGAAAACTATAGAGAATTGAAGTCACAGTTAATATCTGAAGGTTACAATTTTTTATCCGAGACAGACACAGAAGTAATTCCCCATTTAATATTTAAGAAGTGCAGGGATGGCTTGCGAGGAGATGTTGCCATTGAAGAGGCTATAGCACTTTTGAAAGGTAGTTTTGCCCTCGGTATAATGACCGAGGACCTCCCAGGTGTTCTTTTTGCTGTAAGGAGAGGGAATCCCCTTGTAATTGGCATAGGTGATGATGAATTCTTTTTTGCCTCTGATATTCCCGCACTACTTTCTTATACGAGGAGATTTATCTTTCTTGAAGATGGAGAAATCTGCAGGCTGAGCAAAGACGGAATAAGATTGAAGTCTATAGATTCCAGGGAAGTTGTGCCGCACAATAAAAGGATAAAAGAGGTTGACTGGGCTCCTGATATGGCTGAAAAGGAAGGATATGAACATTTTATGTTAAAAGAGATTTTTGAACAACCAGAGGCTGTCATGAATACCATAAGAGAATGGATAAAAAGGCCTTCTGGATTACTGGATGAATTGGGAATAAGCAAAAAAATCAGAGACCTGAGAAGGCTTCATATTGTTGCATGCGGAACATCATATCATGCTGGTCTTATTGGAAGATATATAATAGAAAAATTTGTTCGCGTACCTGTTAGTGTTGATATTGCTTCTGAGTATAGGTACATGGATCCAATAGTAACAAAGGGAACTTTGTTTATAACGATTACTCAATCAGGTGAGACTGCTGACACACTTGCCGCTCAAAGAGAGGCGAGAGAAAGGGGGGCTTTTACCCTTACGATATGTAATGTTGTGGGTAGTACAGCAACGAGGGAGGCTGATGCTGTGTTTTATACGCGGGCAGGACCTGAGATCGGTGTTGCCTCCACAAAGGCTTTTACTGCCCAGATAGCAGCTCTCTGTCTTTTAGGTATTGCCATTGGTGAAAGGAAAGGCAAAATTACCGAAGTTGAAAAGGAAACCCTGACTTCACTCCTTGCTGATGTACCTTCCATCTTGAGAAAGGTACTCAGGTTAAACAAAAGACTTCGGACAATAGCAAAATCGCTTCTTGCAACAAAGAATTTTCTTTACCTTGGTAGAGGGATTAATTATCCTGTTGCCCTTGAGGGCGCACTGAAGATGAAGGAGATTTCTTATATTCCTTCAGAGGGTTATCCAGCCGGTGAGATGAAACATGGCCCTATAGCCCTTATCGAAAGGGGAGCACCTGTTATATTCCTTGCTCCTTTTGATAATCTGCATGAGAAGGTTGCATCGAACATAGAAGAGGTAAGGGCGAGAGGGGGAAGGGTTATAGTCATAACAGATTCTCCTGCTGCTTGTGAAAATAAGGCTGATGAAATTATTGTGGTCCCTCCCGCCCATCCTGCCTATACACCATTTATTAATGTCATTCCTTTACAACTTCTTGCTTATCATGTTGCTGTTTTAAAGGGCAACGATGTTGACAAACCAAGAAATCTTGCAAAGAGTGTTACTGTAGAATGATCAAAGTGCGAGCTCTTCTGTGCATTTTATTTGCAAAAATGCCGATATTTTTGATAATATAGCAGAGGCTTTTATTTTTACTTCATGTTTTTCCAGTAAGTCTTTGATTTAATAATATTTTATTTAATTTTGCCGGAGTGGCGGAATTGGTAGACGCAAGGGACTTAAAATCCCTCGGAACTTAGTTCCGTATCGGTTCGAGTCCGATCTCCGGCATTATAGACAGTTCTAATAGCTTTAAAATAGATAATATTTAAAGTATTCTGAACAAAAAGTTCTTCTATTATTTAATTATTCCCTTGTGAATCCATACCTCGGGCACATGTTAAATCTTTGCGTTTTCTTATAGAGGTATCTATTTATAAATTTATAAATAAGTATACCAAACAATGCTTGAAATGTTTCTGAAATATTTCTTTTCTTGAAGAACGTGAATGAACATGGTATGTTTTTAAAGAACAATTTCAAGGAGGTATCAAAAATGGCAAGAATTTACATTATTTTGTTCATGCTTTTAGCCATCCTTGTAGGTTGTGGTGGGAGTGGCAAGGAATGTCGGGATTGACTAAGCACTTTTATTATAACTGCGACATGGGTCACTATACGATACCCGGTACAAGTGGCACTGTACGTTGCGATGTTAGGAGTGATAATATTTCAGGGGTTTACACACTTTGCAGGCCCGACTCTGACTCATCATCTGCTACTCAGACCCATACTATAATGTTTAAAGGAAATGGATTCGGTATTATTAAGGCGTGCACATATAATGATATGATGCATCAGGTATGTGACCAAAAATATGTTCAATTAACAGTTCAATAAAGTAATGTAGGGGTTCAAAATTTTGAACCCCTACAAATTTTGAGTTTTATGAATGGCATGTCATTATGCCATGGCTAAGGATGGAAAAAAGTTTTACTCCGGGCCCCTGTCTGAACAACATTTTAAGTATCACACCTTAGCCTTTATTTGTAACTCGACTACATTTGAGTCTTTTATCATCGTGGTCTTGCCATTCAGTATTGCACCTTCAGAGACTGACAGCTTTGACGTATGAATATCACCTTTTATCTCTGCCTTTCCCTTGATTTCTAATATTTCCCTTGCGGTTATCATTCCTTCGACCTTTCCACCAATGATAACCCCATCTGCTATGATGTCACCCTTTAGGCTTCCTTTTTCCCCGACGATTACCCACTTAGCCTCAATGTTACCCTCTAATCCCCCATCTATCCTTATGGTCCCCGTTGTCTTTATATCGCCCTTAAAAGAGGTATTTGTACCAATAAATGATTCAAGTTTTTCTTGGTTCTTCCTCAAAAACATTATCTCCTCCCTTCTAAAAATGGTAAAGGATTAACAGGCCTTCCACCTTTCCATATCTCATAGTGTGAATGAGGGCCTGTTGCGTTTCCTGTTGCACCCGAATAGGCGATAATATCGCCCCGTTTTACCCTTTGACCGACCTTAACAAGATTTGTCTTATTATGTGCATAAAAGGTAGAATAACCAAAGCCGTGTTCGATTACAACGAGGTTGCCACTGCCCCCGCTCCAGCCTGAGAAACTCACTACCCCATCTGCTGTAGATGTGACGGGTGTTCCTGTCGGGGCAGATATGTCAATACCTGAATGGAAGTCATTACCACCATGCAGAGGGTTCTCTCTGTTACCAAAAGATGACGTTATCCTGCCTGATATAGGCCATCCTTTTGGAGTGGACATATAAATATCCTTCTGTGTCTTGAGGTATTCCCTGATGGTCTCAACCGTGTCCACAGTATTTTTTATCTGTTCCTTTAATGCCTCCATGTCAAGTGAACCACTATCACTATACTGAACATTTTCGAGGATTTTTTCCTTTGAACCTAGCGAAAAGATCTTTCTAAATTCAGTCTCGGCCTTTTTCAGTGCATTTATCGTTGCCCTGATCTCGATGAATTGATTTGAATAATAAAGAAGTCTTTCCTCCATTTTTTCATATTCGACAGCCTTCACTCCGATGGATATTATGTAGATAGAACCTGTAATCCACAGGAATATGGAGATAATAATCCCTATTGATGGGATCTTAAGGTTGATCGGTTTTGAATTACTGTGCGGTATAAGCATGATAGTTATAGGGGTAAAGGCCTTTCTCAGAAGAACCTTAACCTTGTTCATACCTTACCTCCCTTTTGCCTTTTTCAATTCTACCTATAATGAATGATTCAAAACCCTTGCCTTTAAGAGTTGATATGGTCTTTTCAGTGTACTCCTCAGAAAGTACAACAATATATCCAATCCCCATATTAAAGGTCCTCATCATTTCGTCATTGGGTATCTTTCCCAAATCTTTAATTAATCCAAATATTGGTTGTTCTGGCCATGTATCTTTTCGGACAATGGCTGAAAGCCCATCAGGCAGGATCCTTCGCAGGTTTCCTGTTATTCCCCCTCCTGTTATGTGGGCCAGGCCTTTTATCGGGATTTGATTTTCCTTGAGTGTATTAATTGCTCGAACATAGATCCTTGTTGGTCTTAATAACTCGTCGCCAAGTGTCTTGCCGAGTTCAGGTATGTGGTTTGAAAGACTAAAATTATATAGTTCAAAAAAAATCTTTCTGACGAGGGAAAATCCGTTACTGTGAAGGCCGTTCGAGGAGATACCGATTATAATATCCCCTGAGGCAATACCTGAGCCGTCAATAATGTCCTTCTTTTCTACAATGCCGACGGAAAACCCCGCCAGATCGTATTCGTCTTCTTTATAAAAGCCAGGCATCTCTGCTGTCTCCCCACCTATGAGAGCGCAACCTGCTTCTGTGCAGCCCTGAACGATTCCCTCAACCACCTTGACAGCCTTTTCAGCAACAAGTCTCCCTGTAGCAAGGTAGTCGAGGAAGAATAATGGCTCTGCTCCTGAGGTCAGGATGTCGTTAACACACATGGCAACGAGGTCTATGCCCACTGAGTCATGTTTATCGGCCATAAAGGCAATCTTTAACTTGGTCCCGACGCCGTCTGTTCCGCTTACAAGGACGGGTTCTTTATATCTGCTCAGGTCGAGTTTAAAGAGGGCTCCAAAGAACCCAATATCAGTAATGACTTCTTTCCTGAAACTCTTTCTGACAAGAGGGGCTATGAGACTGACAAATCTGTCCCCTTCGTCAATGCTTACACCAGCTTCTTTATAGGTTAGACCCTTCATAATTATCCCGAAAAGGCTAAAGATAGAACATAGATATTGTGCACAAAAAGAAGAAAAAGTTCAAGCATTCAGGTGATTATGGTTACCCTTACATATCTCTGAGGCCATATTCAGACTCTCAAATATATCCCTTCTATTCATTCCTTGGTTTATGAATCTCTTTTCGATGGTGTCGGCAAGGTCAAGGAATCTTCTGTCTTCAGCACCCATTCCCTCTCTTCCCACAATGGCTTCCAGTCTCCTCAATTCCCTCCCGCGAGCATAATCCCTATAAAGACGATTGGCTATCTCTCTATGGTCGTACCGTGTCTTTCCCTCTCCTATGCCTCTCTGCATAAGACGTGAAAGGCTTGGAAGAATATCAATGGGTGGAAAGATGCCCCTCTGATGCATAGGCCTTGATAAGACGACCTGTCCTTCTGTTATATAACCTGTAAGGTCAGGGATAGGGTGGGTAATATCGTCTTCTGGCATGGTTACGATTGGAAGAATTGTTAAGGAACCTTCTATTCCCTTAAGCCTTCCTGCCCTCTCATAAAGGGAGGCAAGGTCAGAGTACATATAACCTGGATAACCTCTTCTGCCTGGTAGCTCTTCCCTTGCTGAAGAGACCTCTCTCAGAGCATCACAGTAATTAACCATATCAGTCATGATAACTATAACATCCAATCCTTTATCAAAGGCCAGGTATTCTGCTATGGTAAGACCAAATCGAGGTGCAAGGAGCCTTTCCATAACAGGCTCATCCGCCCTGTTGATTATTGCTACATAATCTGTTTCCATCTCATCAAGGAGGCCCTTGTAATAGGAGTAATCGAGCTGATTTATTCCGAGGGCAATGAATATAGTGACAAAACCCTTATTACCCTTTATCCTTGCATTCTTCAGTATAAAGCCTGCAACCTCTTTTGCAGGTAATCCAGCACAAGAGAATATGGGCAGTTTCTGACCCTTAACAAGCGTATTTAAGACATCAATGGCTGAGATACCTGTTTCAATAAAGTCCATGGGTCTTTCTCTTGCAACAGGATTGATGGGATAACCTGTTACAGGGGCAGTCTTCTCGGGTATGAACATTGGAAGACCATCAATGGGGTTGCATGATCCATTGAATATTCGACCGATTACATCCATTGAAAGGTAGGCTTTTTTTGTCTCATCAGTAAATATCACTGAAGAGTCTCCGATATTCAACCCTCTTGTATCACCATAGACCTGAATAAGGATGGTATCTTTTTCGATTTTTAATACTTCTCCTTCCATTGTTGTCTTCTCAGGTGTGATTATCCTTACGACCTCTCCAATACGAGCCGAGAAGACCTTTTCAACAAACAGCAAAGGTCCTCTCACAGTAGAGATGCTCTTATAAAGATGCTCAGAAAGTCTCATGACATCTCACTTATGACCTCATTTAAAGGCCTTCCCTCTTTGAGCCTTTTAATAGATTCATCATAAAGCCTCAGGATATTATTTATCCTTGAAATGGTATCATTCGGCCCTGAAAAGGCATCTTCTGAAAAGGCATTCTGACAGAGAAAATCTGTCCTTATCTTTTCAGCTATCTTCATAAGTATATGGTCTGAGTCCTGAAGTCCCTCTATCCCGACTATCTCGACAACATCCCTGAGTTCCTCTTCTTTCCTGAGTATATCAATGCATCTCATCCTTAACAGGGTCCAGTGTTCTGATGTTTTATTAATATGATAGGTAGAAACCTCTCTTTCATAGAGTGAATAACTGTGAATCCAGTTAATAGCAGGAAAGTGCCTCTTATGGGCAAGAGATGTATCGAGCATTATAAAGGTCCCACCTGCCCTGAGACAGGCCTGTGTAACAGGTTCTGTAAGGTCTCCACCCGGAGGTGATACAGAAAGAATCATTGTGATTGAGCCAATCTTACCGTACAAGGTCTCTACAATGCCTGCCCTTTCAATAAAACTTGAGACCCTTGAAGAGAGGTAAGTGGGATAACCCTCTTCGCCTGGTAACTCCTCAAGGCAGGAGGATATTTCCCTCAGGGCTTCTGCCCATCTTGATATACTATCGGCAAGCAAAAGGACATGAAGGCCCATATCCCTGTAATACTCGGCTATTGTTATAGCTGTATAAATTGATGCCTCCCTTGCTGCTACGGGCATATTTGATGTATTGGCTATTATTATGGTCCTTTCCATTAATTCTCTTTTGCTCCAGGGGTCCTTAAGTTTCCTGAACTCATCAATGAGATCAGCCATCTCGTTTCCTCTTTCGCCACAGCCCACATATATGACAATGTCGGCATCGGCAAACTTTGCTATTGTTTGTTCCAGTATGGTCTTCCCGGTGCCAAATCCCCCTGGTATTATGACTGTCCCACCTCTTGCAACGGGGAAGAGAAAGTCTATGCACCTCTGTCCTGTAATCAAAGGGATGGAAGGCGGTAGTTTCCTCCTGTATGGTCTCGGTACTCTTGCAGGCCATTCCTGGCATCCAAAGATCTCCATACCATTATCAAGCGTAATTAGAGGGGTATCAAGTGTTACCGCCCCTGAGGTAATGGTCTTTACTGTTCCTTCCCTGTCACTTACTACATAATGTTTGAAATGTCCCTCCACGATGTATCCAATTATCTGTCCTTGTCTTAATGAATCACCTATATTTATCAGAGGTTTGAATTCATAGGGTTTTGTATAATCTATGGCATATATCTCCTTACCTGTGGTTATGAACGGCCCTGTTTCCTCCGTCAATCTTGTTAGAGGTCTTTCAAGACCGTCAAAGATATTAGAGAGAAGTCCTGGACCAAGCCTGACAGTAAGAGGCATGCCGGTTCCTTTAACTGGTTCGTTTACAGAAAGTCCTGATGTGTTCTCATAGACCTGAATGACTGCTTCATCTCTGTCAACCCTTATTACTTCACCGGCGAGCATGGACACTCCTACATAAACCCTTTCATAGAGCTTAAGACCAGGTAGTATTGCCCTGATTGCAGGACCTGAAACAGAAACTATCGTTCCTCTCATTATAGCCTCACATGGTAACCAATGGCCCTTATTATTATCTCGTATGCATAATCTTCGGCTATTAATGGCTTTTCAGGTGCTGGGAGTATGAGAAATATGCCAGACCATATCTCCTCGATTGTCCTGAGCCTTTCTATATCAATCGCTTTACTGAGCCTTTCATCAAGGATAACCATCCCGGTTGTTTTATCTGTTAATACACTGTTAAGTACCGACTCTATATCTTCAGTTGAGGCTATAATCTGTTTTGCCCCTGCGAGCCTGAATCCATATCGGGCATCCTCAGGTGTTATAAAAACAATACTCTTCATCTCATGAACTGATCAGTATAGATTCCAGGTATAGGTTCCAGAGATAATAGATTATCACAACTGGTTCGAGGGGGGTGCTCAAGTAATCTCTCCTCAGTTCATTTCTCACTTTAATATAAAATGCTGTTTCAAGTTCCGTTGGTTTGCTTACCACTGTTTTTAGTCTATTTGATGTGAATTGCAGGACCTGCGATGAATCTCCAGAAAGGGCTGCTTTTCTTAAATCTTCAAGTCCGATCTTTCCTCCTGAAATAAAAGGTGGCATTTTATCTATTCCCCATCTTATATGTTTGTAAATACTCATAACGTTTCTCAGATCTATCAGGTATCGGAATAAGTTTCTCAGGACAGGATAGATATAAGAGACAACCATTATTGAAAGAAAAGAGTTCATTATATGTTCCTCGAATCCCCTGAATCCATCTTTATCAAAGGCCTCCTTTATGCCTTTAAAGCCCTTTGAGAAGCCTGTCAGGATATGTTCAAGCCTCCGGAGCCTTGCTGTTGTATCCGTAGTTTGCAGAAATATATTCTTTATATTCCCTGAAAGGAGACAGAGTTCCAATCGTGAGAATTCATGTGAAAGTTCGCCAACCCTTAACCATTCAGAGATCTTCCTGATCTCACGATAAAAAAAGAATGGCCACAGCTGTTCTCTCAATTTTTTATTCATGTTTAAATAAACCCATTGATGCTCTTTATCTATATATTCCTTTGATGTCTCCGTATTAACACTCCTTATGAAGTCGATACCCCTCTCTATCCTGCCTCTAAGCCTTGAGTAGAGGTAATAGGATGGATAATTCCTGTAACCACTATCTATGAGGAGTCTCACATCTTTCCCTGACATTCTTAATGATTTCAGGTAGTATGTGTTGCCATAACCTTTCCAGTCTCTTTTCAAATGTGTTATTGATTACATTGCCATCCCTGTTTATTGTTACATAACCACCTGATATTGAAGGGTCACTTACGATCTCTGCTTCTGGAAAATGTGAGGCAGCAAGTCCGGCATCCTCTGGGTTAACTTTGACTGTAATCCAGTTTGAGGGGGGTAATTCTTTTAGAAGGTTAGAAAAGATTTCAATATAATCCTGACCTCTGAGTTGTGACAGAAGTTGAAAGGATAGGTTAAAAAGCCTTTTTGAGAGTTCTTCTTCAATCTCAAGTCTGAGCAGATATGCCTTTTTTTGAGCCTCTCTAAGGATTTTCCACCTTTTTCTCTCTACCTCAGTACAATATCTTTCCTCATACTCCTTTTTTAGCATTTCGATCCTGGCTCTTGTCTCTTCTCTGATAAGGTCTGCCTTTTTCTCAGCTTCTGCCCAGAGTTCCCTTATCCTTCTTTCACCCTCCTCTTTAATTGCCTCTATAAGTTCCTTATATCCCATTTAGTAGCCAATAATACAGGCAGTCAAAAGATAGTGATCAATAGCAACTATTAATATATCCCCAGTTCACCTTCGATTTATTTAAGAAACAGTATCATAGTGGCCACTACAAAACCAAGGATTACCATTGTTTCAGGTATGGCGACAAGGACAATCACTGTGCCACTCAGATCTGGTTTCTCAGCCAGTGTGCCTGCTCCAGCAGAACCGATCCTTGACTGAGCCCAGGCAGTTGCAAGGGCTGTCAATCCTATTGCGAGGGCTGCAGCAAAGGCTATCAAGACCTTTTCCATAACTCCTCCTTCCTATCTCTTTGATGAAAGGGGCTCGTATCTCCTTCCCCCTGACTCTATAAATTTTGTAAGGAATTCGACATAATGAAGCCTTAAAGAATGAATCGTTGGTGAAAAGATGCCTATTATAATATTCAGCATATGGAGTAGGGATGCCACAGCAATGCCCATTAAAATATTACCTGTTAATCCGCTCAGGCGATTTGCAACAAAGGCAAGAAGGACAGATGTCAGGCCAATAGCCATTATCCTGGCGTAAGAAATTATATTGCCGATTGATCTCAGGACCTCTAAAGGAGCGATAATGCCTCCGCTAAAGAAAAGCAATGGCGTTAATATAAGTATAAGTATGATTACAGGTTTTGTGAGGAGTTCAGGCAAGATGCCAGAAATGCTCCCGACCAGGATAAGGATAGACAAAAGGACCAGGACATTTATTAACCTGAGTAGTAATTCTTTACCTGACTTCCTTCTAAGTGCTGTAATGATGCCAAGAAGCATACCAAAGAGAATGTGAGCAATTCCAACTGTTAGCGCAAAGTAAAGCATCGGGATGATGGCGGTCCGCCTTTCAACACAGAGTGGTTTAAGGCCAAAAGTGCTTCCCAGTTCACCAAAGAATTCTCCGTAAAGGATGCCAAAAAAGACAGAATAGGCTGATGATATGAGGAGTATTTTAGCTCCATCTTCGATGTATCTCCGACCTTTAAATCTTTTGTTCGTATAAATTGACAGTATGATTAACAGGATACCATAACCTGCATCACCAAGTATCATGCCGAAAAATATGGGAAAGAACAAACCAATGAATACCGTGGGGTCATAGGAGGTATAGGAGGGAAGGGGGAGGAGTCTTGTAAATATTTCGAAGGGCTTAAAATATGGTGGATTCTTGAGCATAACAGGCACCCTGTCGAGTTCCTCTGACCTTATCTCTCTCTCATTCAAGATTATCTGACCTCCAAACCTCTTTTCAAACTCTTTCATCACTCTTGAAACCTCATCAGAGGGCATCCACCCATAGACAATGAAACACATCCTTGTCTCAAAGACAAGGCCTTTTGCCTTGAGGATTGAGAGCCTTTCCTGTATCCACTCCCTTACCCTTTCGTATATAGGCCCCCAGCGTAGGGAGAATCTCTTTATGCTATCAAGAAGTTGGGTCTTTTTTTCTATTAACCTTTCCAATCTATTTCTCAGATAGGTTATCTTTTCCTTCATGGAAATTCCTTCGATGGCCGGGAAATCAATTTCAGGTATCTGCTCAGTAACCAGTAATTCCCTTACCCGTGCTGTCTCAACTCTTGGAGTTGCTAAAAGTGCAACAATTGAACCATCTGCAGCGATGGTATGTAAAAATATGCACCTTCCTGATAGAAATCTCTCTATGAGGCTCCGGATTTGCTCAATCCGCTCTTTATCCTTTATGATAAAACCTGTGATATCTAAAGTAGATGTAAGCTCTATTCCGTGAGAGAGTTTCTCAAGGGCCTCCATAAATATTATGTATCTCTTGATCTTGTTCAACTCCATTTCAATCTTATCGATTTCCGTTAGTGTCTTTTCGCAATAGTTACAGTGTTCCTGAAGTAATCTTACAATAGTATCCAGTATATTTGCAGGTTCAAGATAGCTTTTTCGCTCAGGTTTTAAAGGGAGCATGAAAAGGAGGTCATCAACCTTTTTTAATAGGTCTTCAAGGAATAACATCTCAGAAAGGGCCTTATCATCCAGGAGATAACTTCTTAGATACCCCTCATCAGGGGTTTCTATAAAACCTATTGGTTCAGGTTCGGGGTGAAGGATACCCAGGGTTCTCAAAAGCGAAAGCACATCATCCACAAGGGATTTTGGCCCCACAATCTCGACCTTTGACATCCTGGCTATCATCTCTTAAATTAATCTGGTTTTATCTTCGCACTCATGATATAGGATTATCCTCGGTATAAAGTTTATAAGGATCTTTTTCAGTTCATTATCATTAAGTGTTTTTATTTTTTCTTGCAACTCTTCAACCCTTTTTATGATCTCAGAGGCCTCATGCTTTATGCCTTCCTCAAAGGCAAAGAGTTTTTCATCAAAGGCCTTTTTCAGGTCTTTCTCTGCGTTCTTAAGGTCTTCTTCAGCTTTTTTCATGACTTCCTTTAACCATTCATCTATTTTTAACTGCTCCTCATCTATCCTTTTCTGGACCTCTTTCTCGATAGATACTATACCTGATAGTCCGTTATCATTCATTGTCATTATCTCTTTCTACCCCCCCTCGGGAGTATCGCTATACCTGATGAATCTATATGACATATAAACCTGTCTTTCTGAGGGTCAAAACCTATCTCTTCACCCTCATTGATTATATTTAACTTATCCACAATGACACGTCTTAGCTTGCAACCTTTCTTTATAATCGTATTTTCCATTATGATGGAGTCCTCCATAGAAACACCATTCTCTATTATTACCCCGCTTCTTATTATAGAGTTGACAATCTTTGCCTTATGGACAGTGACACCTTCGGCTATGATGCTATTTCTTATATCTCCTCTCAATATCTTTGTTGCCGGGCCTTCATAGTTTGAAGGCCTTATGGGCCACAGATTATTATTTGGCTCAAAGGCAGGCTCTTTACCGAGCATATCCATATGAGCAGAGAAATAAGAGGCTATGGTACCCACATCCCTCCAGTAGCCCTTCTCTTCAAAGGGTTGTGTGCCAGGAATTACATTTGTAGCAAAATCGTAGGCAAAGACCCTTCCAGTGTCAACGAGGTCAGGAATTACATGGGCTCCAAAGTCATGCTGTTTCTTTCTTTCTGCCCTGGCAAGGGCATCAATAAGGACATCTCTTCTGAATATATAATTGCCCATAGAGACATAGGCCCGTTTAGGGTCATCTGGCATGGGTGTTGGTTTCTTTGGCTTTTCCTGAAAGCCTGTTATCCTCCTGTTGCTGTCAGTCTGAATAACACCAAAGGATGATGCCTGTTCAAGGGGAACAGGTCTTGCTGCAACAGTGACAAAGGCATCCTTTTCAAGGTGAAAATCTATCATCTGCCGTATGTCCATCCTGTATATATGGTCAGCACCGAATACAACCACAAGTTCAGGATTATGCTGTTTTATAAGATTTATATTCTGAAATACGGCATCGGCAGTACCCTGAAACCATTCAGGTCCCATTCTCATCTGTGGCGGGACGACAGTAACGAAATGTTCCTTTATTATTGGTGATAGTACCCAGTTCTGTCTCACATGCTCTATGAGGGATTGTGATTTATACTGGACAAGAAGGTAGATAGAAAAGATATGGGAATTTACAAGATTGCTCAGGACAAAGTCGATGATCCTGTATCTTCCACCGAAGGGGACAGAGGGTTTTGAACGAAAGGCAGTTAGGGGGAATAATCTCTCACCTTTACCTCCAGCAAGGACAAAGGCAAGGACCTTTGGATGTGCCATTATTACCTCCTGTTTATCTTTAATATAGGCGGTAGACCCCATTAACTTTTGAACCGTTTGTGGAGCCTATTGCCTCTATTGCCTAACGCCTATTTTAAGTATAATCCTTGCATTTTGAGATTGCAAACTGAAAATATCGGAGTTTTTTAAGCATATCCCCGATCTTTTTCCCCTGTAAACCTGTTATTTCTGCTATTCTGTCACCTGATATGATGTCTTTCATTTTTAAAAATCTCCGGGCCTCTTGAAAGGTCTTTTTTCTGCCAATCATGATAGCGAAGTCTATAGATGCCTCTTTTAATTCATAAAAGATATCAAATAGAGTCTTTGTGTCCAGAGAAGTCTTCTTGTGATTATATATTTTGAAGGCCTTTTGTAAGGATTCCAGTCTCTTCCATATCGCTCTGCTTAAGGCTAATCTATTTTTATTAAGGTTTGAGCCCATCAATAGCCTTTCAAGTCTCAGTAGCCCTATATACGTCAACCCCTGCGAATATTCATTGTTAAGGTCTATATTTAAATACCCCAACTTTCCTATCGAATCTATGAACTGCTCCATTGTCGGAAGAATTTTTATATTTTCAAGTAACCTGCCTTTATTGATGGAAATAATCTGTCTTAAAAGGGAATCCTCAAAGGACTCTCTGACGGCCTTCATATAATATGGCGAGTTGAGGATCTTGAATAATTCAGAGGTGACTCTCTCTTTGGCAGTGATTGATATCCTGTTCCTCAGTCTTTTTATCATTAACCTTGTCTCCTTATTGATTCTGTATCCGTCTTCTGCAACAAAACGATATGCCCTTAGCATCCTGAGAGGGTCTTCCTTTAGATTATCTTCTGAGATTGCCCTGACTATTCCCCTCTTAATGTCCCCTATACCCCCAAAGGGGTCAACTATACCTTGAAATGGAGACCAGGCAATGGCATTTATTGTAAAGTCTCTCTTTGAGAGATCATCATAAATAGTCCCCTGCATCCTGGAAAGATCAATTGTACCCCCCCCTGAGACGAGTCTTGTAATACCTCCCTTTTTAAAATTGACTACTGTTGCATTAATTTCCTTTGATAGGGCCTCAGCCAAGCTCCTGACATTATCTGTTGTTACTATATCTATGTCCATAGACTCTTTACCATGTAAGAGTTTTCTGAGATAACCACCTACTACAAAGGCGCTGCTATTTATTTCCAGGACCCTTTTAATCAGATCGAAGGACTTTTTTGTCTGTAATGTACTGGATAGATCTATGGAAGTAGCATTTGGGCAATTCCTGTGACAGATTTTATCTGGCAGTATGTTTCTCATTTGAAGATATTATACTTGGTGACTAATGAAAATTGTATAAAGCAGGATATTCCTTGATTTTTTTCTTTCACTTATCGGGTTTTAAATTTAAACCCTAACAATTTTTGAGGGGACTTCACTTGCTTATTATTTTTGAACTGTTGTATACTTTTTCAAATTTCTTGACTTTTCATCAGTTTTTGTTACAATTAAAAAGATGGCGATGGATGATATAGAAAAATTAAAGGCCAGGGTTGAGAAGGACCCGAATTCGAGGCTTTTTTTACCACTTGCCGAGGAGTACAGGAAGGCAGGTATGCTTGATGAAGCCATTTCCGTCTTGCTGAAAGGTCTTGAAAGGCAACCCAGTTATACCAGTGCCCGTGTTGCCCTTGGTAAGATATATCTGGAAAAAAAGATGATAGAGGATGCAAGAAGGGAGTTCGAAAAGGTAATATCTGCGATACCTGATAATCTCTTTTCCCATAAGAAGCTTGCTGAAATATACAGAGACATAGGAGAGCTTGATAGAGCCATCAAAGAATACAGGACGGTTCTGGAGATAAATCCTCTTGATGAGGAGGCAAGGGCATTTATCGAGGGTCTGGAGAAGGCTGAGAAGACTGAAGAGTTCATGGAAGAACTGCCGCAGCCTGAGGCTATAGAGGGAGTATCGGAAGAAGAAATTAGAGAGACTCCCTTATCGTCAGATATAACAGAGGAAATTTATGTACCAGAAAAAACTCTTGCAGACGAACTTATCGGTGAAGTAAAGGAGGAAACATTTTTCAATCTTCCCGAGGAAGAGTCCATTAACCTTTCAGGAGAAGATGTTCTTGAGGCACCCGTTGAGGACATGTTTGAGGTCAGTTCCCCTGTTTCGGGAGTTGAGGAAATGGAAGAATCTTGTTCTGCCTATGAGATTCCAGAATCTGTGCCGGAAGCGGAAGCTGAAGCCGATTCCCAGTTTATTCTGGAAGACATGGGCCAGGGCGTGGAGAGTACTTTAGAAGTTAAAGAAGATAGCTTATCCGAGGGCTTACAATTCGATAGCCTGATGTTTGAGGGCCTGGAATCTAACACTCTTTCATCAGAAAGGCTGGGACCTAACCTTTCAGAGGGAGATGGTTTTGTTGCCAAGGGAGAATATTTTAAGGCCCTTGAATCCTATAAGGCGCTGCTAAATATATATCCTGATAACAAAAAGATACTTCAAAGGATTGCGGAGCTAAAAAATCTTCTCAAGCTTGTTGGTAAGGATGAGGAAATCATTATGAGACTTGAGGCATTTCTTGAAGGTATTCGGAGGCGAAGAGATGAGTTTTTCGGCCGTTCTTAAAGACATGGTCGATAAGGTTGATGGAGCATTATCAGCCTCGATTATTGCTGCTGATGGAATCCCGGTTGAGGAATATGCAATAGAAAAGTTTATTAACCTTGAGGACCTGAGTGCGGAGGCCTCGGCCATGATAAGGGATGTTAATATTGCTGCGCAGAACCTGAGACTTGGCGATGCAAGGGAATTCTCTATAATCTCAGAAAAATGCGGGATAATAATGAGGCAGATTAATCCTGAATATTATCTTGCCATGGTCATAAAACCGGATGGCAATTATGGGAAAGCCAGGTTTCTTCTCAAGACAGTTATTCCTCAGATAGCAACTGAATTTTAACTATGAAGGCCCTGATAATTCACGGACCCAATCTCAACCTCCTCGGTAAAAGGGAGCCAGAAATTTATGGAACCCTCACTCTGAATGAAATAAATGAGAGAATTAAAAGGACAGCAATTGAGCTTGGTCTTGAGACGTCAATAATTCAGTCCAATAGTGAATCTGATATTTTAGAGGCAATTCAAAAGGCCGATTATGACATATTGATTATTAATCCCGCTGCCTTTACCCATACCAGTGTGGCAATCAGAGATGCAATAAGTGCAGTTGGTAAGCCAGCCATAGAGGTGCATCTTTCAAACATCCATGGCAGAGAAGATTTCAGGAGGGTATCTTATATAGCCGGGGTCTGTAAAGGCCAGATATCCGGCTTTGGTGCAGATAGCTATTTACTTGCCCTTATTGCATCAAAGAATATACTTACTGGAGTTAGGCTATAGTAGTTAATTATCCTGTTCATCTTAAAAACCTGAAGAATACCCTCAAATGGAGAGGCTTTAAGGCTTTTCTTGTAAGCAATATCACAAATGTCAGGTACCTAACGGGATTTGAGGGTTCATCGGCCTGGCTCTTAATATCGCCTGATAAGAATATCTTCATAACAGACTTCAGGTATAAGGAAGAGGTTGAGAAGTTGCTATCTGATTATGGTGGGATATGGGACCTCTTTATATATAAGGGGAGTATATACGAGACCATTCTTGGTCTTACTCGTGAACTTAAGATTAAGAGGATTGCTGTAGAGTCCTCTGTTACATATGAATTTTATTCTTTTCTGTCAAGGAATGGGTTAGAGGTGATACCATTGTGGTCACAGATAGAAAGCCTTAGGCTCATAAAGGATGAAGGCGAGATAGGGTTAATTGAGAAGGCGGTCAAACGTGCGGAGGATGCCTTCAATGCTATATTACCTTATGTGAGGCCTGGTGTTAGTGAGATAGAGGTAGCACTTAAACTTGAAAACGCGATAAAAAGGGCTGGTAGTAAGAGACTTCCCTTTGATATAATTGTTGCCTCAGGCCCTAATTCATCGATGCCCCATGCAAAGACGACACAGAGACGGCTCTCAAAGGGTGCTCTTGTTATAATAGACTGGGGTGCTGAGGCTGGCGGTTATTTCTCCGATATGACAAGAACAATCTTGCTCAATGGCCCTGATATTTCAAAAAAGATTGAGATATATGAAACTGTCTTAAAGGCCAATACAGAGGCCATCAAAAACGTAGTTCATAATATCATGGCAAAAAAGATTGACGAGATAGCAAGGAAGATTATTAAAAGAAAGCGTCTTGGAGAATATTTTGGACATGGGACAGGTCATGGCGTGGGCCTTGATGTTCATGAAGGTCCGTCTTTGTCTCCAATGTCTAAGGATAAATTGAGGCCTGGCATGGTCTTTACTATAGAGCCAGGTATATACATACCTGGTCTTGGAGGTGTAAGGATTGAAGATATGGTTGTTATCACGCCTGATGGCAGCAGGGTGCTAACAAAAATTTCAAGAGAATTGAAAATAATTTAAAGTATTATTAAAATTTCTTCATTTAGTTTATAATTTATGATATAAGAAGAACTATGAAAGGAGGTTGCCTTGATATCAACAAATGAATTCAGAAGGGGTTCAAAGATTGAGTATAAAGGAGAGCCATATGAAGTTTTAGAGTTTCAGCATGTCAAGATGCAGCAGAGGGCACCTATTGTCAGGACAAAGATAAAAAATCTCAAGACAGGAAGGGTTATTGATGAGACCTTTTCAGCGGGCCAAAAATTTGAAACGCCTGCCTTAGAGGAGAAAGAGATGCAGTTTTTGTATAATCAGGAAGCCCTTTTTTATTTTATGGATACAGAGACTTATGAACAAATACCGTTAAGGGAAGAACAGCTTGGCGATGCAAGAAAGTTTATTAAAGAAGAGATGGTTGTAAAGATTCTTTATTATAAAGGAGAGCCTATAGCAGTGGAACCGCCTATATTTGTGGAATTAAAGGTTGTGGAAACAGAGCCTGCCTTTAAAGGAGATACAGCATCAGGTGGAAGCAAGCCAGCCAGGCTTGAGACAGGGGCGGTTGTTAAGGTCCCCTTTCATATTGCAGAGGGAGATATTATAAGGATAGACACAAGGACATCAGAATATATTGAGAGGGTAAGATAATGGAAATAGATGACCTGAAGGCGTTAATTTCTCTTCTCAAGGATACCGATATAGCAGAACTCCAGGTTGAAAAGGATGGTACAAAGATAAAGATAAGAAGACAGGTCATTATATCACCACTTGAGATGAAGCAAGGGCCAGTAAAGGCTGTTGAGGTGACTAAAGAGGCAGAAGAAGAAGTTCAGAGGTTAGTAACCGTAACGTCTCCAATAGTGGGAACCTTTTACAGATCACCTTCACCTGATGCGCCCCCCTTTGTCGATGTTGGCACAAGGGTGAAAAAGGGACAGGTTTTATGTATTATAGAGGCTATGAAACTGATGAACGAGATAGAAAGTGAGATAGATGGTGTTATAGTGAGGGTCCTTGTCGAGAACGGTCAGCCCGTCGAATATGGTGAGCCTCTTATGCTTATAGAACCCTTTGAGGCTCAGGTATCATCTTAAGCCGAAATATGAAGATATTTAAAAAGATTCTTGTTGCAAACAGGGGAGAAATTGCTGTAAGGATAATACGGGCCTGTAAGGAACTAAATATCAGAACAGTCGCAATATATTCTGATATTGAAAAGGATTCCATGCATGTCAGGCTCGCTGATGAGGCAATATGTATTGGTCCTGCCGATTCTTCTCTAAGTTATCTGAACATACCTGCTATTTTAAGTGCTGCCGAGATTACTGATGCAGAGGCTGTTCATCCTGGGTACGGCTTTCTAGCTGAAAATCCCCATTTTGCTGAGGCCTGCGCCACATCAGGCATTGTTTTCATAGGACCTACTCCTGAAAATATAAGACTGGGTGGAGACAAGGCAAGGGCGAGGCAGTTGATGAAGCGTAAAGGCATACCTATTGTGCCTGGCAGTGATGGACCGGTAACCTCCGAGGAGATAGCACTGAAGGTAGCAAAAAAGATCGGTTTTCCCATCCTTCTGAAGGCCTCTGCCGGTGGTGGTGGAAAGGGCATGAGGGTTGTAAATGAGGAAAAAGACCTTGAGAAGGCCTTTCATCTTGCCCAGAGAGAGGCCCTTGCATCATTTGGTAGCAGTGAATTGTACATAGAAAAATATATACCCGAGATCAGACATGTTGAGGTCCAGATCATGGCTGACAATAAGGGAAATATTGTACATCTTGGAGAGAGAGACTGCTCTATTCAGAGGAGGCATCAGAAACTCATCGAGGAATCACCTTCTCCGATTTCAACAGAAAAGTTTAGAAAGCGTATTGGGGAACTCGCCATTAAGGCAGCGAGGGCTATGAGATACAGAAACATAGGAACAATTGAATTTATCGTTGATGCTGAGGGTAACATTTACTTTATGGAAGTGAATACGAGAATCCAGGTTGAGCATCCCGTTACAGAGGCAGTAACAGGGATTGATATAGTAAAGGAACAGATAAGGCTTGCCGCTGGATATCCCCTTGAATTTAAACAAAACAGGATAAGACCTTCAGGTCATGCTATTGAGTGCAGGATAAATGCAGAGGACCCCGAGAGGTTCATACCGTCGCCAGGAAAGATAACCTTTCTGTATCAACCAGGAGGACCTGGTGTAAGGGTGGACACAGCAGCCTTTTCGGGGTGGACTGTTCCACCATACTACGATTCATTGATTGCCAAGCTTGTGGTTCATGGCAGGGATAGAAGAGAGGCGATTGAGAAGATGAAAAGGGCTCTCGACGAATTTATCATTGAGGGGATTAAGACAACCGTTCCATTTCACAGGAAGGTCATGAGTCAGGAAGATTTCATAAAAGGAGAGTTCAATACCCAGTTTGTCGAGAGATTATCTCAGAAGGCTTGAATAATATAGGTGTAGGGCCTGTGATGATGTAGGTAAAGAAGTTCAGACAGGCATAATATATGTCTGTCTGATAAAACTTTGTAACACATTATGGAATACTTCTTGCAAAGATTACTTAAGATACTTAGAGAATATGATATTGCCTGACAGGGTTTGTTTTATAATAGACAGATTTCTCTTAAACAGGATTAATCCTGTAAGGTCGAATGGTTTATTTGATTTAGTATCAGTTATTCTTGAATCAGGTATAAGATGGATTCAATACAGGGACAAGAATGTAAGTAGGGCATTTATCTTTAATGAGGCCATGAGATTAAGGGAACTTACTCAGAGATACAAGGCCATGCTCATTATAAATGACCATCCTGATATTGCTGTTGCAGTCGGGGCAGAGGGGGTTCATCTTGGTCAGGAAGATATGCCCATTAAGGCAGCAAGAAAGGTTGCAGGCAACAAGATTATAGGAATATCTACCCATTCACTGAAGGAGGCTATTGATGCCGAAAAGAAGGGGGCTGATTACATTGGTTTTGGACCTGTATTTATGACAACTACCAAGGATGCGGGACCTCCAAAGGGAACAGAATTGTTAAAGGAGATAAAGAGAAATGTTAAAATACCTGTTGTTGCTATAGGTGGAATCAATGCAGAAAACCTTACCAATGTATTTGAAGCTGGGGCTGATGCTGTTGCGGTTGCCTCTGGATTGATATCAGGTAATGTAAAGGAAAATATTGAGCGTTTCTTGAGAATAAGGGGAGGCTTATGAAGGAGCAGAGAGAGAAAAAGAGGGTTCTGATTCAGGAAAGTGTCCTGGTCAATGGGATAATAAAGGCAAATGCCCTTGATATCAGTGAAGAAGGTATGTACATAAGCACACAGGCGGAATTTGTTTCAGGTGCTATATTGGAATTATCATTCCGATTGAATGATAATGACATTAAGGTAAAGGTTTATGTTCAGCATGTACAGCCTGGAATAGGAATGGGTGTGAGATTTCTCAACCTCTCACCAGAGACATATTCTGTGATTAAGAGTTTTATTGACGGGGCCTCTGAGGTTGCTTTAAAGCCAAAAGAAAGGATTATTCTCTTGGTTGATGATAGCACTCAATCAAGGGCTATTTACAGAAATAAGTTAACCCTTGATGGTTTCACTGTTATAGAAGCATCTGATGGAATCGAGGCATTGAAGAAACTCCAGGAAAATAAAACAGATCTTATTATACTTGATCTATGGATGGAAGGGATTGATGGGTTCAAATTCCTTCAATTAATGAATCTTAATCCCGATCTTAAGAATATACCCGTTATAATTCTATCGGCAAGGAGTGTTCCTAGTGATATACAGAAGGCCCTTGCCCTTGGCGCAAGGGATTTTTTGCCAAAGATGACCACTACTCCTGTAAAGTTAGCGGAAAAGGTAAAAGAATACTTTAAGAAATAGGAATAAACGGAGGGATAATGAAAAGCTTTGCGTCGATGCTTTTAGTTATTGCCCTATCCCTTGTGGCCTGTCAGAAGAAAGAAGACGTTGTAAAGATTGGTGTTGCGGGACCAATGACAGGTGACCAGGCTAAGATGGGGACTGATTTTAAGAATGGTGTCACCCTGGCTGTTGAGGAGTGGAATTCAAAGGGTGGTGTCCTCGGGAAAAGGATTGTTATGGTTGTTGCTGATGATCAACATGACCCCAAACAGGCAGTAGCAGTAGCTAACAAACTCGTTAATGAGGGCGTTGTAGGTATTATTGGGCATTTTAATTCCAGTTGTTCCATACCAGCCTCAGATGTTTATAACAGGGCAGGCGTCCCCATGATTACCCCTGCCTCAACAAATCCACAACTTACAGAAAAAGGATATAAGGGAGTCTTCAGGGTATGTGGCAGGGATGACCAGCAGGGCATAGTGGCTGCACGGTTTGTAACTGAAAAATTAAATATAAAAAAGGTTGCTGTAATTCATGATAAGACAACATATGGTCAAGGACTTGCTGACGAGTTTAAAAGGAATATCTCAGGGAAGGCAGAGGTCGTATTTTATGGAGGCATTGTTCAGGGAGACAAGGACTTCAAGACCGTCCTGACAGCCATCAGGGAAAAGAGACCAGAATTGATCTATTTTGGAGGCGTCTATCCCGAGGCAGGATTACTTGTTAAACAGGCAAGGGAACTAGGGATAAATGTTCCCTTTATGAGCGGCGACGGGACAATTGATCCTAAATTTATCGAGATTGCTGGTAAGGCAGCGGAAGGCACTTATCTTACCTTTAGTCCTGATCCAAAAAAGATACCGACTGCTAAGACCTTTATCGAGAACTATGAAAAGAGGTTTGGCGAGATCGGTCCCTATTCCATATATGCCTATGATGCAACAAATATATTACTAACAGCTATTAAAGAAGCAGGCAACACAGAGGGAAAGGCTATTACAGATAAACTTCATTCCCTTGAGTTCTCGGGTGCCCTTGGCAGGATAAGATTTGACAACAGAGGGGATGTGACAGTAGCTCCTTATGTAGTATGGGTAACCAGGGGCGGTAGATTTGAGGAGCTATGGAGGCCTTAAATGGCATCTTGGTATATTGACATAGGCTATATTACTGCTATAAAAAAGATCATAAGTGACCTGACCGGTATTGATTTTTCTATTTATGACCATAAGGGAAACCTTCTTGTAAAGGCTGAGAGGGATGATCTTCTTATCGCAAAATTTCTTACTTCGCCGCCTAAAATCAGACAGTTTAAAGAATTTCTTAAAAATAGCATCGAAAAGGCCTCTTTAAGGCGTGGACTGTCTATCTTCAGGGGACCCATGAACCAGTACCATCCTCTGATCCCAATTCATGTGGGAGACATCTCAATAGTTCTTCTTGGACACTCCTATTATGAAGACATAAAGGAACTCAAGGATTTCTGCGAAAAAAAGGCCTTTGAGTATGGCCTCTCCGGGAAGGATATAATGGCCATAATGGATATTGCTCCAGTTAATAAAACTGAAAGAATTTCTCGAATTTTTAAAGGGATAAACCGGCTCTTTGAATTGACCATAAGTGACAATTATGAGAGAAATCTTTATATTGACAGACACAGGAAGGCAAAGATAGTTATTGATTTTCTTGCCGAGATAGAAAGAGCGGTGGATGAGAAAAAGATTTACAGCCTTCTCATTGATGCGATAATCTTTCTCTTTGGCGGTGAGACCATATCTGTCATGGAACTGAAAGAAGGTAAATTCAAAACTTACATATCAACAGGACCACTTGAGGAATCTGTACGGTATATTGCTATTGACAGCCACATTCGTCCCGTATCAAATATGATAGATACCCACAGGTATATCTTAATAGATGAGACTATCGACATTCTCCGCCTTGGTTACAAAGATGATATAAACTTAGTATATATATTTCCCATCTATTATCTGGACGAGACGGTGGGAGCCGTGGCAATTTATAATACACCTCTTGGAGAGGCAGATGTAGATATTATATCGAGACTTTGCAGCATTGCTGGTTTTATGTTGAGGGGGAAAAAGACAGAACAACTTTGTAAGAAAAGGATAGACGAACTTACAGCGATGAATCTTGCAACGGCAAATCTTGGTCTATCCTTTAAGGAGCCAGAGGTCGTATATGATACAATAGTTGAACTATCTTCTATCCTGGCAAATGCAGAAAAGGTGTCATTAATGCTGCCTGACACTGAAAGGGCAGAACTATTCATTAAGGCAGTAAAGGGGATAAATAAATGGATTGCCAGTAACATTCGTGTAAAGGTCGGAGAGGGAATAGCAGGAAAGGTTTATAAGGATGGAAAACCACTGATAGCCGTTGACATAGTAAAGGATTTATCTTCCAAGAAGAAGACGAATTACAGGACTGGTTCTTTTGCAAGCGTTCCCCTAAAGATTGGTGATGAGGTAATAGGCGTCCTGAATCTTGCTGATAAGATAAGCGGCGAGGTGTTTTCCGAGACTGACCTGATATTTCTCAGACACTTTGCCTCTTATGCCTCAGTGGTTATTAAAGGTGCACAGTACTACCATATAGCTGAGGAAATGAAGGCACTTTCGATAACTGATGCCCTTACAGGACTCTTTAACAGGAGATATTTTGATAACCGTCTCTTTGAGGAGGTCCAGAGGGCGATCAGATATGAATCTGTTTTTACCCTTGCAATATTTGATATAGATGACTTTAAACTCTTCAATGACACAGAAGGGCATGCGGCAGGAGATGAGATACTCAAAGCTGTAGCTGATATATCAAGAGATTCCATCAGGGCGATAGATATCTTATCTCGGATTGGTGGTGAAGAGTTCGCTATCATAATGCCCCAGACAGATACAGAAGAGGCCTTTCTTGTGGCGGAGAGGCTAAGAAAAAATATTAAGGATTTAATTCCCCTGAGCTGGAAGAAATATCCCAAAAAAAATATAACGGTCAGTATAGGCATTGCATCCTATCCAAAGCATGGAAAGGACCTGAAAGGCCTGATCAGGGCAGCTGACAGGTCGCTTTACAGGGCAAAGACACAGGGGAAGAACAGAACAGTTATAACGACAGGGAATCCAGACCCAGTAGAAAATGTTTCTACAACAAATATCTAACGGCCTCACTGTCGGGGGAGTTTATGCCCTCCTCGCCCTCGGTTATACAATGGTTTATGGTGTCCTTGAGCTCATAAATTTTGCCCACGGAGAGGTCTATATGATAGGTGCCTACCTGGGTATCATATTCCTTGGTCTCTTTACCATCCTGGGCATTACATCTCAGAGTCTAATCCTCTCTCTGTTTTTGACATTCCTTCTGTCAGCCCTTTTCTGTGCTGCCTATGGTTTCACTATTGAAAGGATCGCCTACAGGCCCCTGAGGGATGCACCCAGGCTGAGTCCTCTTATTAGTGCCATAGGTGTGTCAATATTTCTTCAGAACTTTGTGATGCTTACTCAGGGGACAACTGATAAGGTCTTTCCGCATCTTTTTTCTGCCGGTGGTGTTGAATTTTGGGGTGTCAGACTTACATACTTTCAAATCTCTATAATCATAATATCCTTCTTTCTTATGTTTCTTCTTCATCTATTTATTACCAGATCGAGATTCGGAAAGGCCATGAGGGCCGTTGCTCAGGACAGAATCATGGCCTCTCTTGTAGGAATAGATATAGACGCTATAATTTCCCTCACCTTTATAATTGGCTCTGCCCTTGCCTCTGTTGCAGGTATAATGGTGGCGATGTATTATGGTCTTGTCAATTATTCAATAGGATATATTGCTGGTATAAAGGCCTTTACAGCAGCCGTTGTTGGTGGTATAGGAAGTATTCCTGGTGCAATGTTCGGGGGCATACTCCTCGGGCTTATTGAAAGCCTTGGGGCTGCCTATTTGTCGAGCGAGTATAAGGATGCCTATGCCTTTGCAGTCCTTATCATTGTTCTTCTGATTAGGCCGTCTGGTTTATTTGGCCAGAGGAGGCACGAAAAGGTATGAGCATACTTAAACTTAAGGGTGCGATAATAGTTGCCCTCTGGTTTTCGTTACTTTTTTTGCCTTTTAAAGGCCCTTTAGCAGCTGCTATACTCTTTGTATCCATTTTTTTCTTAATCTATTCTGTGAGCTTGTTAAGGCGGGTCAAAGTCAAACTGCCCGAACTTACGAGTATAAGTTATCTTTTTTCTCGTAGTCGCTATCCTGTTCTGATCCTTCTAATTTTCCTCTTTATATTCCCATTTATTATGAAGGATTATTATGTTGATGTTGCAGTACTAACTGGTATCTACATTATCCTTGCCCTTGGTTTAAATGTTGTTGTGGGCTTCAGTGGCCTTTTGAATCTTGGTTTTGTTGCCTTTTATGCAATAGGCGCATATACCTATGCACTCTTGAATGTCAAGTTAGGACTCGGGTTCTGGCAGTCTCTTCCCATCTGCCTGCTCATATCAACCCTGACAGGCTTTGTTCTTGCTATTCCTGCCCTCAGACTTCGGGGTGATTACCTTGCCATAGTTACCCTCGGCTTTGGTGAGATAACACGATTGACCCTTAATAACTGGGATTCTATGACAGGAGGCCCAAATGGGATAACAGGTATAGCTTCTCCTATCATTTATGGACTCTCTCTTGGCAGTCTTAATAAATATTACTATCTGGTTCTCATTACAGTAATAGTTTGTTATTTAATAATAACAAGAGTCAGGGATTCAAAGATCGGAAGGGCATGGATAGCTATCAGGGAAGATGAGATTAGTGCCAGCGCAATGGGTGTTAATGTGACGTTATACAAGCTTTATGCCTTTTCATTTGGTGCCTTCTGGGCCGGGTTGGGCGGGGTACTCTTTGCAGCAAAGATGCAGTTTGTCTCACCTGAGAGCTTTACATTTCTTGAGTCTGTCCTCATACTCTGCATGGTTATACTCGGAGGGCTAGGAAGTGTTTGGGGCGTGATTGTAGGGGCTATTATTCTCGTTGTCCTGCCAGAGTTTTTAAGGGGAATCCAGAATTACAGAATGCTTGCCCTTGGTGCTGGTCTGATTTTAATGATGATATTCAGACCGTATGGTCTTTTGGGGAGGGTGAAAGAAAGATGACCACGGGTTATATCCTTCATGTAAAGGAACTTAGAAAACATTTTGGGGGACTGAAAGCTATTGAAGATGTTAACTTTAAGGTCAGGGAAGGTTCTATTGTAAGTATTATCGGTCCGAATGGTGCTGGAAAGACCACGCTTTTTAACTGTCTTACGGGTCTTATAAGGCCTGATAGCGGCCATATTTATCTGGGTGATAAGGATATAACAGGACATCAGCCTCACGAGATAGTAAGATGTGGTATTGCCAGGACATTCCAGAATATTAGACTTTTCAGAAAAATGACGGTTTTAGAAAATGTGCTGGTGGGAGAACATATTCATTTAAAAACAGGTCTGTTGCAGGCCATCTTAAGGGGGAGGCAATATAATCAAATGGAGCAAGAGGCAGTGCAGATGGCGATGGAGTATTTGAGTTTGGTGGGTCTTGAAGACAGGGCATTTATGCCTGCCTTTAATCTTCCTTACGGAGACCAGAAAAGGCTTGAGATAGCGCGGGCCTTAGCAGCTAAACCATCATTGATACTTCTGGATGAGCCAACAGCTGGTATGAATCCTCAGGAGACATCTGGTATTATGGAATTGATCCTGAGACTGCAGAAGATTGGTAAAACTATTATCCTTATTGAGCATGACATGAAGGTCGTAATGGGTATATCAGAGACGATAATCGTCCTTGACCATGGGGTAAAGATTGCTGAGGGGACGCCTGATACAGTCAGGATGGACCCCCTCGTGATTGAAGCATATCTCGGGAGCGGGAACCTTGTTAAGACTATGTAACATCCATACCTTTTATGGCCCTGTAGGGGCGCTGAAGGGCATTGACATGGAGGTCAGGAAGGGAGAGATTGTTTCCCTTATTGGCAGTAATGGTGCTGGCAAATCAACGACACTTATGACCATATCGGGTGTATTAAGACCCGGGATGGGTGATATTTTTTTCGATGATAAAAGGATAAGTGGCCTCAAACCCCATGAGATCGTGGGTATGGGTATAAGCCTTGTTCCTGAGGGAAGACGTATATTTCCATGGTTGACGGTGAGAGAAAACCTTGAGATGGGTGCCTATTCAAGAAGTTCAGGTTTCAGATTTAAAGGAGCAGATTTTTTGAGACAGATTAATAAAGTCTATGGGTTATTCCCTGTATTGAAAGAAAGGGAAAAACAGTTTGCCGGAACCCTCAGTGGTGGTGAACAACAGATGCTCGCCATAGGCAGGGCTCTCATGTCAGAGCCGCAGATGCTTCTTCTCGATGAACCTTCTTTGGGACTCTCGCCAATTATGGTAAGCAAGATCTTCAAAACCATAAAGGAGATAAATGATAGCGGGGTTACAATTCTTCTTGTTGAACAAAACGCACATGCTGCATTAAGTCTCTCTGATAGGGCCTACGTCTTAAAAAATGGGATAATTACTATGACAGGGACTGGAAAGGAACTACTCGAAAATGAGGAAGTTAGAAAGGCTTATCTTGGAGAATAGGGGGCAAAATGAACATTACCAACGTGATAACTGATTTGAAACTGCTACCATGTCTATCAGGATTAAAGGATGATGACCTCGGACTTATAGAAAAGATGGCGAGGGTCAGAAGATTTAAAAAGAATGAGGTCATATTCGAGGAGACGGAAAAGGCAAACTTTTTCTTCATTATAACATCGGGCTCTGTGAAACTCTACAAGGCCTCTTCCAGCGGTAAGGAATTACTTATTAAAATCATGAAACAGGGCGATTATTTCTGCTGTGCCCCTCTTTATTGTGGGATCTACCCTGTTAGTGCAATGGCTATTGAAGAATCAAATATTATAATGATACCCTCCGCAGAATTCAAGGAACTGATCAGCGGCGGTCTTAGTACAATGGGGTTGAAGATCATATCAAGTCTATGCTCGAGGATTAGGTACCTTTCAGATATTATAGAGAATATTACGTTTAAGGATGTGGAGGAAAGGATAGTGCTTTCCCTCTTTAAGCTGGCTGAAGAAAAAGAGGATATCGGAGATATTGTAAATCTCAAAATAACACATCAGGAACTTGCCGCCATGACAGGGACCGTCAGGGAGGTTGTTTCAAGGTGTATGTCAAGACTCAAAAGGGAAGGTGTCATTTTGGAGAGCACGGCTCAAGGTTTGAAGGTCAAAAAATCAAGATTACTTAGTATGCTTAAATAAGACAGATATGGATATAAACAAACTTAGGGTCTTTTTGTCGGTTTATAAGCGAAGGAGTTTCTCAAAGGCCTCCGATGATCTCTATCTCAGCCAGCCTACTGTAAGTGACCATATAAAGTCCCTCGAAGATGAGCTTAACTGCAGGCTTTTTGATAGAATCGGCAGGTCAGTGATTCCAACCAAGGAGGCAGAGATTCTCTTTGACAGGGCACAGGAGATAGTTGAGAAGGCAGATAGTCTCCGGTATGTAATCTCCTCTCGCGATTCTGATATCTCTGGAGAGTTGTTAATAGGTGCGAGCACCATACCAGGGACATACATATTACCCCATGTTATGGTAAGGTTTTTTAATGAATATCCGTCAGTTCATTTTCAGACTATCATATCTGATTCAAAGGATATTTCAGAACGGGTTATCAGACATGAGTTGCTAATTGGCATAGTAGGTACAAAGCTTATTAACTCAATGTTAAACTACACACCCTTTATTGAAGACGAGTTGATAGTTGTGTCGTCTCCACCTCTAGGAAAGAAGAGAGAGATGTCACTTGTAGAGTTGATGAAACTGCCTGTTGTGCTCAGGGAAGATGGGTCAGGCACAAGGAAGGAGACAGAAAGGATACTTGAATCAAAGGGAATCAGTTTAGATATGTTCAAGGTTGCTGGCATTCTTGGTTCTACCGAGGCTGTCAAGGAGGCAGTAAAGGCAGGCATGGGTTTTTCCATTGTATCAAGAGTTGCTGTTGAGGATGATTTAAGCTATGGCAAGCTTGTAGAGATTAAGTTAACTGATGTGAAGATGAAGAGGAAGTTTTATATTGTTTTGCATAAGAAAAGGACGATTCCCCGAGCCTACAGCATCTTCATCGATTACCTGAGAAGGGTCAAAAGGGATAAAGTAGGGGCGATTAATTAATCGCCCCTACAAATGGTGATGGAAAGGATTAAGGAGTCCATCATAATTTCAAGGCCTGTTGATGAGGTCTTTAGATTTCTCAGGGCGGTGGAGCCGAGGCTGAGACTAAATCCATCATATGAACTAAGGGAATTCTGTAAATTAACAGAGGGGCCAGTCTCAAAAGGGACTCGCTTCAGGATAACCTTCAAGACAGAATCAGGTATAAATAAATATGAAAGTGAGGTCATCGGGTATAAGGAGAATGAGTTCATCAAGACCCGTGACACCAGAGGTCGCCTCTCTGTTATGCTCTCTGTAAGACCTGTCTCAGGGGGAACCCTTTTAACTCATGAGGAGGAATTTATGATACCAGAGGAACTGCTATCAGATACGGTAGAGACAGAACTTGATTGGAGAACTATCTTCAGGCATATATTACATCTTGACAGGGTAAGATTTGTTGATCCTGAGAGGCAGAAGAAGATTGACAGGATAAAGGAAGGTCTTAGAGAAAACCTGAGGATATGGCTGAAGAGGATTAAGGAGCAACTCGAGATCCAGCAATAATGTTTAACCCTGTAGCTGGAATTAAAGACTTGCAAAATGGTATATTCCTTTCGAGAGCTAACAGGTTCATCGTTGATTGTCTCATAAATGGAAGGAGGGAAAGGGCATATCTTCCAAATCCTGGGAGATTGATTGAGTTACTACAGAAGGGGAGAAGACTCTATCTATTAAGAAACGACGCGGATAAAAAGACAGGCTATACCGTAATAGCTGTTGAGAGGGACGGGATGCCTGTTCTTCTGCACACACATTATATGAATGATGTGGCAGCCTATTTAATCGAGAATGACCTTATAAAAGGTCTTGAGGGGTACAGGATAAAGAAGAGGGAATACAGTTCAGGAGGAAGCAGGTTTGATTTCCTTCTTGAGAAGGGTGGCAGGACACTTGTGGTTGAGGCAAAGTCCTGTACCCTCTTTGTCAGGGATATAGCGATGTTTCCTGATGCAGTAACCGAGAGGGGAAGGAGACACATCCTTCATATGGTCAATGAGAAGAGGGACTCCTGTATACTCTTTATAGTTAATTCACCTTATGTGAGATACTTCATGCCAGATTATCATACAGACCTTTCCTTCTCAAGGGCGCTCTTCGATACGAAGGACAGGTTGATGATTCGGGCAATAGGTATTGGATGGAAAAAAGACCTCTCCCTTTCAGGGTATATAAGGGAGTTAAAGATACCCTGGAAGATTATCGGTGATAACCTGGAAGACAGGGGCAGCTATATCCTGCTCCTTTATCTTGGTAATGACAGTAAAATTGCTATTGGAGAACTCGGGACTATTACCTTTAAAAGAGGGTATTATCTCTATGTAGGTTCAGGTACAAAGAATCTATCATCACGGATCAATAGGCACAGGAGACTCAAGAAAAAGAGGTTCTGGCATATAGATTATCTTCGAGAGGAGGCACATTATGTTACTGCACTTCCCATAAGGACAAAGGAGCATCTCGAGTGCATAATAGCACAGGATCTAAGAAAAATTACCGATCTTGGCGTAAACGGTTTTGGTTCATCGGACTGCAGGTGTGAAAGTCATCTCTTTTTCATGAGAGAAAACCCCTTGCTCGATGTCAGATTTGTAAACCTGCTACTCCATTACAGGATTGACGGGTTAGAGCCAGAGGCATGAAGTCTGTAACACTTACTGTTATATTAACTTTTTGGTTTCTTCTGAATCTCTCTTATTATAGCAATGCCAAAACTGTTGACAAAATACTTGTTACTATTGATGATGAGTTTATTACCCTCACCGATTATATGCTGTTTTTGAAGAGAGAGGGATACACCCCACAAGATAGTATAAACGAAGGATTTTTGAAAGAGTTGATCGAGGAAAGGCTAATTCTGAAGGAGGCAAAGAGAAGAGGCGTAACCGTAACAGATAAAGAGATAGAAGAGATGACAGATGAGATGGCCCGCCAGAGGGGCATCTCAAGGGATAAGTTGATTGCTGATTTGAAGGAAGAGGGAAGGGGATATAAGGACCTTCTAAGAGACAGGATAATATATCAGAGGGTTATCAATGACGAGGTAGACTCGAAGGTTCTGGTAAGTGAAAGGGATATTGAAGAATTCTATGCTGGGCATAAGGACCATTTCAGGTTGGAGCCCGAGATGGTCGAGATAGAGACCCTTTTTATGGTTGTGCCCCCTGATGCATCGATAACAGAGATAACCGAACTGAAGCTGAAGTCTCTGAAGATAATAAGGTTGTTGAAGGAGGGCGGGGATTTTGAAGGGATTGCAAGGAGATATGGTGAGTTTAAGAGGCTCGGTAGATTTGAGAGGGGGGCTCTTCTCAGCCCACTGAATGAGATCACCTTTTCCCTTAAAGAAGGAGAGATCAGTAATCCTGTATGGACCGTTGAAGGGGTTTATGTAATAAGGGTTGTCAAAAGGTTAGAAGCAACATACAGGCCCTTAGGAGATGTAAGAGATCAGATATACACTATTATCTATGATAAAAAGAGGTCAGAATTATTGAATAACTTTCTAAAGAGATTATGGGAGGCCGCATCCATCAGGATAAATTATTGATTATCGGGACATTGTTGGGACACGTTGGTCTCTTATGTCCCATTTCCATTCAGCCAGCAGTGTAATGAAACTGCCTGTTTTTCTATGCATTATCTGTACTGGGCTGGCTGGCATACACTTTGCGTAAAGGGTATCAGATGCTTATATCTAAAGCCAAAATTTTAAGTTGACATTGCATGAAGGCTTTGATTATTATTCATAGAATGAGGTTAGTATCAATAATAATGCTTTTGAGTCTTTCCTTTACGGTCTTTTTGGCTGTTCTCGTGGTTCATCCTTCTCATATAAAGACAGAGGATGCCTCTCTGATGACCCTTAATGTCTGTCATCTGGGTGGTAGCGGAATACACAGTAATCAGGACATCCCTTTTATATGTGAATATGCATTTATAGATATAAATGTACCATTAAAAGGCTTTTACAGGGATTTTAAAAGGCCTTTCAGTCTTCCCCTTATAGCTTTCTATATGGACCAACCTCCAAGGGTTTAATTGCCACTCAAGTAAGTTTTGCCTTTTCATCGAGACAATAGAGCATCTGTCTCTATTGGTCTTAACCTCCCCGTGCAAACTGGCACTACCGGGAATGAGGATATGCTTCTCTGGTAGTGCCCTTTTTAGAAAATTTAATTATGGAGGAGCATGAATGTGGAGATTAAAGGATAAAGGACTGAAGATTCTGGCTATCGCACTAATGGCTTCTTTGAATCTTGTCTTTTTACCAGAGAGTTCTTTCTCTGCCGAGAGTCTCTTACTTGAGGAGATAGAGGTCAAGGCAAAGAAGGAGACAGGTGTTGAGAGCCTCGAGGTTAGAGAGGTTCGGGAGACGAATGCAAAGGACACAGGTGAAGCCCTTGAAGTGATAGATGGTGTATCAAAGATAAGAAAGGGAGGCATTGCTAATGATATTATTCTGAGGGGATTTCAGAGGGATAATATTAATGTCCTCATAGATGGTATGAGGGTTTATGGTGCATGTCCAAACAGGATGGATCCACCGTCGTTCCATCTCGATTTTGCAGAGGTTGAGAGGATAGATGTCCTGAAGGGGCCATTTGATGTAAAGAATCAGGGTAGCATGGCAGGGCTGATAGATATCAAGACAAAGTCAGCCAGACCAGGCTTTCATGGAGAGATAAACCTTAACTATGGTTCTTTTGAGAGTATCAATTCATCCATCACTGCTTCCTATGGGACAGAAAAGTTTGATATCCTTGCAGGTACTGCCTATAAATATTCAAAGCCCTATAAGGATGGCGATGATATAAGATTCACAGAGGTTTATCCATTAACATCACCGAACAGGTACAGGGAATCCGAGATTGACGGCACTGCCTATAACATAAAGACAGGATGGACAAAACTCGGTTTTTCCCCACTGAAGGACCAGAGGATTGAAATATCCATCACAAGGCAGGAGGCTGATGATGTCCTCTATCCTTATCTCATGATGGATGCAAACTATGATGACACAACAAGGCTAAATATCATTTACAGGATTGAAGATATCGGCAATATTTTAAAGACATTTAAAATTCAGGCATACTGGGATAAGGTCAAGCATGACATGACTGATGAGAGGCGATGCAGTTCAACGATGGATGCATCCATGTGTTCAGATAATCTGCCAAGACCTTACAGTATGAGAACATATGCAGAGACAGAGACCTATGGCGGAAAGGTCGAGGGAGGGTTTGGATTTGCCGGTGAGACAAAGATCGGTATCGAGTATTATCTCAGAAACTGGGACAATATTACAACGATGGCGATGAAACAGGGGATGATGTATATGTATATGGATCAGGCCTCTGTCCCTGATGTGGATACGAAGAATATTGGTTTGTATGTGGAACAAAAGAACAGGATTACTCAAAGACTCAATCTCACAGCAGGTCTCAGGCTCGACAGCACAGAGACAAGGGCAGGGAAGGACAGGACGGATCTATATAACCTTTATTACAACGACCCAAAGAGGTCAAAGACCTATACATATCTAAGCGGAAATATCCAGTTCAACTTTGACATAACAGAGTCCCTGAATGCCTTCTTCGGTATAGGACATGGCGTAAGGGTGCCAGACCCTATTGAGAGGTATTTTGCCCTTAAAAAGATGGGTGATATGATGAAGCCTGACTGGGTAGGAAATCCTGAACTCAGACCAACGAAGAATAACGAGATTGACCTTGGTATGAAGTATTCCCCTGGCACCATACTTATGAAGATGAATCTCTTCTACAGTGACCTTAAAGACTTTATTGTGGCAAGGAGTATATTCAATGGTTCCAGATATGCAAAGACGTACGGGAACATAGATGCCACGATGTATGGTGCCGAGGTATCAGCAAGGTTTGCCCTTCCATCAGACCTTTATCTTACAGCAGGGCTCTCCTATATAAGGGGTAAGAACGACACAGAGGACACAAACCTTCCTGAAATACCTACATTGAAGGGAAGGGTCTCTTTAAGGTATGACAATAACAGGTTCTTTGGAGAGATTGAAGGGGTCTTTGCTGATTCTCAGGATAAGATAGCCCCGCTTTTAAAAGAAAAGGAGTCATCGGGCTGGGCTATTGCGAATCTGAAGGGAGGATATCTCTATAAAAATCTAAAGTTCTTTGCTGGAGTGAGTAATATCTTTGATAAGAAATATTATGAACACCTCTCGTATTCGAGAGACCCCTTTGCATCAGGCATAAGGGTGCCGGAGCCTGGCAGGACCCTGTATGCAAACCTGCAGTATGTATTTTAAGGCTTTATTACAAGGAGGAATATGATGGTTTATATAGTAACCTTCCTTCTATCGCTTATCTTTTCATTCTCGGTCTTATTTGCAGAGGAAAAGACTGAGCAGATGCTTGAGGAGGTTGTTGTCACAGCAACGAGAACAGAAAGGGCAACAGAGGAGATTCCGGCAGGCGTGAGTGTCATAACAAAGCAAGAGATAGAAGACACAAGGATGTTTAATGTTAAGGACGCATTAATAGGTACCCCTGGGGTTCAGGCGGAGTCGAGGAATGGTGCCTATGATGCGAGGCTTATAATAAGAGGCACAGGGTTGAAGGCAAGATATGGTGTGAGGGAGATCATGGTGCTCTTGGATGGAGTCCCTATAACAGACCCTGATGGATTGACAAGACTCGATTTTGTTGATACCCAGCTCGTTGATAGGATAGATATCGTGAAGGGCCCGAACTCGACCCTTTATGGTGCGAATGCTGCAGGTGGTGTAATAAATATAATAACGAAGAGCCCCTTTGAGGAGATAAAGTCTGTTAAGCTCGGCTATGGGAATTACAACACCCAGATGTATAACCTTACCTATGGGAACCATCATGGCAACACATACTTTACCCTTTCTGGTAGTGGTAGGTCTACAGACTCCTGGAGAGAGTGGAATGAGTTCAGTACGAATCAAGGGAGTCTCAAGATAGGACATTCCTTTGATGAGAAGACCACCCTTGAGGCGAGTTTGAGTTATACCAAGGCAGATCTACAACTACCAGGAACCCTCACGAAGGAACAATTCGAGTCTGATATATCACAGCTCACATCAGGTCAATGGAGACATATGGGTCGTTACAGCGAGGTCTTCTATTCGAGCATTAAACTCGAGAAGGAGATAGGAGATATAAAATTAAAACCCCTTATCTTTTACCAGACCTGGCATCACTATCACCCTGTTACAGGTCTCATTAATGATGGAGGAGCAGGTGTTTATGGCGCTGATATACAGGCAGATATCGAACATAACCTCTTTGGAATAAAAGGCACATTCACTGGAGGCATAACAGGTCAGATAGACAGGGCAGATGGTGAGAGATATACTTACAGGGATTATGTGACAAATCAACAAGGAAGGATACTCTATACCCTTTCTGATGAAAAAGGAGAGCTTGCAGAGACTGAAAAGGACACCACGAGGAAATGGGGTATTTATCTACAGGAATCCCTGAGACCCTCTGATAGGTGGATAATAGACCTCGGTGTGAGATACGACCAGGTCCTGTTTGATATAGATGCCGAACAATATATAGTTTACAGTTATGCCCAGGGCAGGTATGTTACATCAAGGGAATCCATTTCAAGAGAAAAAACCTTTGATTATGTGAGTCCGAGGATTGGGGTTGTCTATAAACTAAGCAGGAGCCTTAACCTTTATGGCAATATCTCGACAGGATTCCAGACACCGCAGTCCTCTGAGCTAAGTCTCAATAAGGACTTAGAGCCTTTAAAGACTATAAATTATGAGACAGGTCTCAAGGCGAGGTTTGATGGTGGTCACAGTATTGACCTCTCTATCTTTTATATGACAGTAAAGGATGAGATAGTTCAGACCATACTTCCAGGAAATATCTCCTCATACAGTAATGCTGGAGAGTCAGAGAGGAAGGGTATTGAGTTCTCAGGAAAGGCACAGATAATAAAGGGACTCTTCCTTGGTGCCTCCTATACATATAGTGATTTTAAGTTTAAAGAATTTATTGAGCCTGTAAGACAGGGACAGACTTATGTCTACTATGACCGAAGCGGCAATAGATATCCTTATATTCCCACGCATCAATACAGTCTCTTTGTTACCTATAGGCATCCCTCGGGTTTTAAGTTTAAGATAGATACAAATACATGGGGAAGATATTATGTGGATAATGCAAATTCAGAGACCTATAAAGGGTATAAGTTCCTTACTAATCTTCTCATAGGCTATGAAAAGAAAGGACTTGATATCGGCATTGATATCCAGAACCTCTTCGACAAGAGGTATGCGATGGAGGTGACAAAGGAGGTTGGTGGCACTACTCAGTATAGGCCAGGTGCACCACTTACCATGATGGCAAGGGTGACCTATAAATTCTGATATGAAGAAGATGCTGAGCATATTATTTATTGTCTTCATGCCACAACTCTGTTTTGCTTACTCAAGTGACCTTTTCCTTTCAGAGATGCCACCTCGTGGACATAAGGGGCATGGAGGTAGGGTGCATGACCAGGGACACTCTGAACACAGGGCAACGCCTGTGAGAAAACTCTATCTTAATCTCCATGACATCTCAGACAATGCAAGGGTGTATATCCTGAGACCTGATGGTTCTGTTGTCGAAGGAAGACTGAGTCATGATGAAGCAGTATGGACTGTTACAATCGATACAAGGCCTATGGATGGAAGCATGGATGGGGTCTTTAATGTCTATGTGGTAGACAGGAGGGTTTCTGGTGGTATGCTCCTTGTGAGGGTTGCGAAAATGAATATTATAAACCATAGCTGTAGATGGGGACATAAATTTAGATTTGACAGAGAGAGGCTGAGACCAAAGGGTCTTGATTCTATCCCACTCGAGATAGTTGGCTATGACCTCTGGAACAGCTACTACCATGTCCAGACAATGTCAGGCGATAAATTCGTCTTTTCTGTGCTCCATTATGGCAGGCCTGTTAGTGCCACTGTTAGGGTGCAGACCCAAAGCGGTTGGATGAAGATACTCAAGACCGATAGCGATGGCAGGGGTTCATTCCAGATTATAAGGGACTATTATCCAGAAAAGTGGAGCGAGTTTAAAGCAAGAAAAAGGAGCAGTTTCATACTTACTGCTGAATATGAGCGGGATGAAGAAGGAATTTATAAAGGTAGGCGCTATAAAAGAGTAAAACTCATCTCGACACTGCCATGGATGTATCAGCCACAGCGAGGAGAATACACATCTTATGCGTACGGTCTTGGGATAGTAGTTGCCTTTATGATTGCAGGAGGCCTTACTGTTTATATCTACAGAGAGAGGCGCAAGAGGCCTTACAGAGAGGTGAGGTTTAATGAGAAGGATTAGAGGGTTTATCTACAATTCTGACATAAATCGTTTCAGGACATACTTTCAGGTATTAGCCTTCGGACTACTCATATACGGCGGCTACCTGGCCATCGATATAAGCACAAACCTTCCCACCTTTGCCTGTCCTTTTGTAGGAAATAGCAGAGCAGGAACCTGTTACCTTTATCCCCTTCAGCATCAGTTGAATATGTCTTTTACACAATTTATGGGTGGAAGGGGTGTTGCCCTCCTTACAGGGTTTGTGATATTCCTGCTTCTATTCATCCTCTTCAATAAGGCATGGTGCGGGTGGGTCTGTCCCCTCGGTTCGATTCAGGACTGGATAACAAGACTGAGGAGCAGACTCGGGATCAGATATAGCAATTACTCTGAAAGGACCTTTAATGGTCTCAAGAAGATAAAGTATATTCTTCTTGCCCTCCTTATTCTCCTCACACTTGGTATGGGCAATGCAATCCCAGGAATAGGGAGACTCCCGGAGGACTTTATGACGCCTTACTGTATGGTATGTCCTGCAAGAACATTGCTTCCACTCTTTAATGGAGACATAAAAGAACTCATTATAGATTTCAGTTCAAAGACAAAGATGGTTCTCACTGGACTTGGTATGGCAGTGACAGGCACATTCTTTGTCGGTGCATTCGTTAAAAAGAGATTCTTCTGTCTCTTCTGCCCCATGAGTGCACTGCATTATACATTTTCAAGGATGGCTCTTCTCAGGCTTCTTAAGGATGGCTCGAGGTGCACGAAATGTGGCAACTGTTACAGGGCATGTGATGTAGGCATAAGAGAGATAGCAGATGATGTAATAAGCAAGAACATCGTCAGGGATGACTGTATGATGTGTTTTAAATGCGTTTCAGCATGTCCTGAGGAGAGGTGTCTCGATGTGAGATTTTTAGGACTCTCTATTTATCGCTCAACAGAGAATGGATTTTTCAAGAGAATGGAGTGGAAGGTTAGGGATGGAGATTGAAAGGCTTGAGAGGATAAGAAAGACAGCGTCAGTTCACTTAGCAATGGAGGCAAGGAATGCCTTGAGAATAATCTTAGAAGATTTTCCTGATAATCCCGATAAAATGGGATATTTTTACGATCTTTTTAATGAGTTTTATGCAGAGGTTAAAGGAGACCATATCTTCCCTACGCCCATCATGGGCATAATGTGTATCCAGGTTCCTGAGGAAATTATCTATGCAGCAGGAGCGAGACCGATGAGATTATGCAGTGGCTCGTATACGTTTGAGCAGACAGGTGCTGAGTTCATGCCTGCTAAGTCATGCCCTCTCGTTAAGGCAACATTGGGAATGCTGTACTTGAAAGATATGCCTTTCAAAGATTACTTGAGTGCAATAATAATCCCTACAACATGTGACCAGAAGAAAAAGGCTGAGTATATGCTGAAAGAGATGGGTTATAAGACATATATACTCGAGATGCCTTCAGTGAAGGATACAGAGGAATCACGCCTTTACTGGCAAAACTCAGTAAAGGGTCTTGCATCCGCGATCGAGGATATAACAGGAAACAGGATTACAAAAAGGGGATTAAAAGAGGCATTGATGAAGACAAACATGGCAAGAGCAAGGTTCAGGAGATTCAATAACCTGAGAAAGACCATACATCCACCCATTTACGGAAAAGATGCATTCCTTGTAACTAATGCATATTTCTTTGATGATATAGAGAGATGGACCGATGCCATTGCGGGATTGAATACAGAACTCGAAGAAAGGCTCAAGAAGGGAGTATCTGTTGGTAATAGACATGTGCCGAGGATCTTATTTACGGGTTCTCCTGTGATATTTCCGAATCTCAAGGTTCCCTTGCTTATAGAGCAGTCAGGCGGGATTATCGTGGCTGATGAGTTATGCTCTTCTTCAAGGCTCCTTTATGACGCTGTGAGTTTCGATGAAGGCAATCTCTATGATATGCTTCCTGCCATTGCGGACAGGTATCTAAAGCCGTGCACATGTCCATGTTTTGCAAAGAATGAGGATAGAAAGAGGAGAATCCTCCAGATAGTGAGAGAGTTTAATATTGACGGTGTTGTCTATCATGCATTCTCTGGATGCCACCTCTTTGAGATGGAACAGATTGGTGTGAGTAAGATGCTCGATAGAGAGGGGATCCCCATGCTCTATATAGAGACTGATTACAGCCTTGAAGATACAGGGCAGTTGTCCACAAGGATCGAGGCATTCATGGAATCAATAAAGTCGAGAAAAAGGAGATGTGATTAATGAAGTATTTTTTAGGCATTGATATTGGATCTACAGCAATAAAGATAGTTCTGATAGATGGATCAGGTAATATAGTAGCGTATCAGGTTACACCTACAGGAAGCCATTTCCACAAAAATACCCTTGAGAGTCTTCGCATGCTCTTTGAGAGGACAGGTGTAAAAAGGGAAGATATAGCCTATATTGCATCCACAGGTTACGGAAGAAAGCTCTTTAAAGAGGCTGATGAGTCTATAAGCGAGATCACAGCAAATGCCACTGGGGCAAGGATAATTGGGAAAGATCATGGAGTGGTCCGAACGATCATCAATATTGGAGGACAGGACTCTAAGGTGATACTTATTGATGATGCAGGTCATGTAAAGAACTTTATAATGAATGACAAGTGCGCTGCTGGCACAGGAAGATTCCTTGAGATGACTGCAAGGAATTTGGGTATCGAGGTGGATGAACTTGGGACAATGCATATAAACGCTAGAGGTATTCCATTAACCATTAACAGCACATGCACTGTCTTTGCGGAATCTGAGATAATCAGTCTCCTCGCAAATGGTTATAGACCTGAGGAGATCGTTGCTGGTGTGCATTACTCCATAGCAAAAAGGATAGTGCGCCTCGCAAAGAGGATAGGCATTGAAGACATGGTTTTTTTTGACGGAGGTCCTGCAATGAATAAGGGTCTTGTTTCTGCCATGGAAGACGAGTTGATGAGAAGCATCATAGTGCCTGAGATACCACAGATCACAACTGCACTTGGTGCAGCGGTCATTGCCAGAGAGGCATACTGTGCAGAGGGAGAAAGAGTCAATGCATGATTTAGCAGGGCTGTTTTTATTAGGACTGCTTTACGGGACAACGACCTGTGGCTATACATGCTTGCCATATGTCGGTCCTTATCTTTTAAGTACAGGCAGGGGTCTTGGCGATGGCATACGGTCTTCGCTTTTATTTGTCTCGGGTAAGGTCTTCTGTTATGCGACGATGGGAGGGCTTTCCGCATATCTCGGAAATATCCTCACACTTGATAAATCTGCAAAATGGGTTACAAGCATAGCGATTATTACCTTTGGCCTCTCTATTCCCTTTGTTAGCAGAGCTGAATGTTGCAATAAAAAAAGACAGGTTATCGGTGAAAACATCTCTCTGTTCTTGGTGGGCGTATTAACAAGCCTTACACCATGTCCTCCCCTTGTTACAATGTTTCTGCTCGCTGCAAGGGACGGATCTCTAATTTCAGGGATTTCTTATGGTCTAATTTATGGTCTGGGATTAACTATCTCCCCTCTCATTTTTGCCTGCTGGGGATTGTCTATAGCTTCAAGGGTCATCAAGACTGAGGTCAAGGGTTTTGTGCCATACCTACAGGCCATCTCTGTGGTGATGCTTATATTTATGGGGATGAAGATAATTTCACAGGAGGTCCGGTAATAATGGAATATCTTAATGATGTGGTTGATTACGGAGTAATAGGGCTTCTCATATTATTGAGTATCATCTCTGTTACGATCTCGATCGAGAGGTATCTCTTTTATAGAAAGATAAAGGTCGAGTCATTCCTTGATAAAAAGGCCCTCGAGATGGAACTCACAAAAGGACTCCACATTATTGCCACTGTTGGCAGTAACGCACCCTACATAGGACTTCTCGGCACGGTGCTTGGAATAATGTTTACCTTTTACACAATGGGAAGGGAGGGATTCATGGATACAGGAAAGATAATGGTAGGACTTGCCCTTGCACTTAAGGCAACCGCAGTGGGTCTCCTCGTGGCTATTCCCTCTGTTACGCTTTACAACCTTCTTTTGAGAAGGGCAAAGGTTATTATAATGGAGTGGGAGATAAGGAATGGAAGAGAAAGAGTTTGATTACATGAATGTCATCCCCCTCGTGGATGTGATGCTTGTGCTCCTTACCATTGTGCTCACGACATCCACATTTATTGCAACAGGGGTTATACCTGTTGAATTACCGAAGGTATCAAAGGCCCGCGAGGATAGCATCAAGACACAGACCATAGAGATCGATAAGAAGGGAACTATCTACTGGCAGTCAAGACCGGTAAGTATCGAGGAACTCAAGAGGGCAATAAGCTGTCTTAATAAGTCTCGCCCGGTCCTGATAAGGGCTGACAGGGATATTGCTCTCCAAACCTTTGTGGATGTCCTCGATATCGTCAAGAATTCAGGTTTCGAAAAGGTGAGTCTCCAGACATCAAAAGGGCTATGAGCGGGGAGTTAAAGGCACTTATCCTTTCATCAGGAATCCATGGGATTATAATCCTTGCCTTTATAGCTACAAGTCATAATATTATCTCTTACAATATGCCCATAGTTATAGATCTTAGCATCCTCGATACGAGCGGTCCTGTTGAAGATGTAAAGGTAGAAAATCCTTTAAGACCTGTGATAAAAAAAGAGAAAAAGGTCGAATCCAGGCCAGTGAGTGATGATGTTGTGAAGAATATGAAACCTGTGAGGGAAAACATTCAGGAGGACTTTCTCCGGGATAAATCACTGCCTGTTGCTCAACAAGGCGAGGTCTTCAAAGAAGAATTTGAGGGAGATGCTGTTTCGGAAAGGAGAGCGTCGGTGGGTCATGAGGTAAATACAATGGGTAATATGGTTAATAGTGGTTCTCAAACAGTCGCATCGAGTAGAAACATTGAGTCCTCAGAACAACTGAGACAGAGATACCTCAGGGAGCACTTCTCCTACATAAGGGATATAGTAATGAAGAACCTCTCATATCCATTGATGGCGAGGAGGATGGGATGGTCAGGAAGGGTAACCTTATATTTTGTTGTTAATGAGGATGGCTCAGTAAGGGACATTAAGGTTATTGAGGGTTCAGGATTTGAGATACTCGATAAAAACGCCATGGAGACAATAAAAAGGGTTTCACCATTTCCGAGGCCTCCTGTAAGTGCAGAGGTGATAATACCTGTTGTTTACAGGCTTAATTAGATAGAGGTGAATCATGAGATTGATTCTGTCATTCTTTCTTTTACTGATCCTTGGATGTTCAAACCAGCCCAGGTATCCTGAGCCTGAGAACGTCGATGATAAGGTGGTGATCGATATAAATCACCTCGAAGAAAAGAGACCCGTTTTTTATTCCTACCATTTCAACAGAAAGAGGATCAATTTCTTTGTGATAAAGATTAATGGCAGGGTCATGTCATTCCTCGATGCCTGTAGAGAGTGTTATCCAGAGAAGCTCGGTTTTGGTTTTGATAACGGACAGATATACTGCAGATCCTGTAATGTGAGGTATCCTGTGGAGAGTATAGAAAAGGGATTCGGTAGTTGTTATCCCATAAAGGTCGAAGGGAAAGGGGACGGCTTAAAATATTATATCCAATTAAAGACCCTTCAGGCAGGAGCTGATAAATTCTAATTTTTTACACTATCCTGTGGCGAATCCTTCGAGATTACATCAAGGCTTGTATCCCTTTTCTAAATGGCGAGGGTGCTGGTCTCGAAGGATGAAGTCCCTATAACTGATGTACCCTTCAAAAAGTGTATCTTCGAGTCTAAAAAGACAGTTCGCCAATTTCTATTGGCAGATTTGGGTAATTCAAACACTGTAACGCCAACATGAAAATGTCCTAATAGGAATTTGTTAAGCTGTCTTCTTTTAGAAGGAGGAGGCAGCATGAGCAGAAAGGACATAATCATGATAAGGCAGAAGGAATTAAAGCGGTTACATGTAATTCACAGGGTATTAAATGGAGAGATAACGCAAGCTGAGGCATCGGAGATACTCTCAATAAGTAGACGACAGACAAGGCGAATAATAAGCCGAATAAGGCAGGAAGGGGACATTGGCATAGTTCACAAATTACGGGGTAAGGAATCCAACAGGAAACTGCCTAAGAAGCTCACGTGGCACTTGTCAAGAGAATTGTGTCTGTGAAGAGAATTTAGCGTTAAACATTTGTTTAAGTTCATAAAGGGCAGCCCTTGCTGCTGGCAAAGGCTT